>OBLI01003236.1_pt1 | contig 12759 bp, 9 predicted proteins | sample 1519701 | NCBI WGS metagenome assembly OBLI01 (sample SAMEA3663005, study PRJEB22513) | pig gut metagenome | biome: pig gut; feature: pig-associated habitat; material: faeces | place: France | collected 2012 | reverse complement strand
CCGGGCGGGCAGGCCGCTGGGCATCGTTCGTCCCCTTGGGGCGGGTGCGCTTGGGCGTCCCCTCTGCTGACGGCGGGCGGCGGTTCGGCGTCTCCTGCCGTGGCTTTTGTGTTGTATCCATAAGTTTCCTCCGATTACCGCCTGGTCAGTTCCTCCACGATGGCGCAGATGCGGTCCGTGGCGTCCAGCTTCATCTGGGCGTGGAGCTTCCGGGACATCTCTTCCCGGCGGGCGTCATCCGCCAAAAGCTCCCGGATCAGGCTGTACAGCTTCTCCGGGGTGCAGTCCTTTTCCAGCAGCACCACCGCGCCGCCGCCCGCTTCCAGTACCCGGGCATTCTTCTCCTGATGATTGTTGGTCACGTTGGGAGAAGGAATGAGAATGCAGGGGGTTCCGGCAGCGGCAATCTCATTGCAGGTTGCAGAGCCTGCACGACCGATGACCACATCGGCGGCGGTCAGTACGTTGGGCATATCGTAAATATACTCCCGGATGTCCAGCGCGGAGCAATGCGCATAGTCCACCCCATTGTCCTTCACCCGTCTGGGCATCCATTCCTTACCGAAGCTGCCCGTGGCGTGAATGTGGTGAAAGGGGAAGCCGTCGGCCTGCTCCAGCGGCATCATATCGGCAATGGTTTCGTTCATGACCTTGGCGCCCTGAGAGCCAAAGGCGGAGACCACCACCTGACCGGAAAGGCCCAGAGCCTGACGAGCCTGCTCTCTGGTGGTGAACAGGAACTCCTTGCGCACCGGCATTCCAACGACCTCCACCCTTTCCGGGTGCTTATAGTACTGGACGCTTTCTTCAAAAGCCACCAGCACCCGGGTGGCCCGGCTGGCTGCCAGCTTGGTGGTCACGCCGGGAACCGCGTTGCTCTCGTGGACACAGGTGGGGATGCCCATGGACTGGGCGGCGTACAGTGCCGGGAAGCTGGCGTAGCCGCCGGTGCCGATGACCGCGTCAGGCTGAAAGTCCCGGATGATCTTTTTGCACTGGCCCACCGCGCCCAGAACGCACTTCACTGCGTGGATATTCTGTTTCAGGCCCGCCAGATTCAGCTTCCGACTCAGGCCGGAGCCGGGCAGGCATTTGACCTCATACCCTTCCTGTGGTACTAATCTTTCCTCCATATGGCCTTCCGCGCCGATGAAGAGAATTTTGCAGTCCGGGTATTTCTCCCGCAGCTGGTTCGCCACGGCGATGGCAGGGTTAATATGGCCCGCGGTGCCGCCGCAGGTAAAAATCAGGTTCATAGGGGTTCCTCCTGAAGCTTTCTATGGTTTCTGTATCGGGATATTTGTAAAACGATGCCCATTTCCCCCAAATTCACCGCCAGCGCCGTGCCGCCGTAGGAAAAGAACGGCAGGGAGATACCGGTGGAGGGAAGCAGGTTCGTGACTACGCAAAGGTTTAAAATGGTCTGGACAGCGATCAGCGTCACAAGGCCCGAGGCCAGGACGGTGGAGAACCGGTCCCGGGCGTGCAGGGCAATCCAGTAGCCCCGCAAAATGGTCACGGCGAACAGGGCGACAATGGCCAGCGCCCCCACCAGACCCAGCTCCTCGCAGCAGATGGCGAAGATATAGTCGTTATACTGAAAGGGCAGATACAGGTATTTCTGCCGGGACTTGCCGAAGCCCAGCCCGAACAGCCCGCCGGAGCCGATGGCGTAGAGGGACTGCAAAATCTGATAGCCCGTGTCTCCCGGGTCCTGCTCGGGGTGAAGCCACGCCGAGACCCGGTCACCGGCATAGCCCATGAATTGGATATAGACCAGCACAAACACCACCGCCGCGGCGGCGCCGATCAGCAGCCACTTGGGGCTGGTGCCCGCAACGAACATCATCACCACCGCCACCATGCCCATCAGCAGGATGGCCGACAGGTGCTTTTCCAGCGCCAACGGGAGGAGAATTCCCATCAGCGCCATGCCGAAGCCCAGAACCCCGTAGCGGAACCGCTTCGCATCCTGCCCGTAGCGGCGGGTCAGCCGGGCGAACAGGAGAATCATGGTAAATTTCGCCACCTCGGAGGGTTGGAACTGGATGCCCGCAAGGTTAATCCAGCGCTTCGCCCCGTTGACCTCCTGCCCGATGACCAGCACGGACAGCAGGAGCACAATGCTGACGCCGTACAGGGGCCAGGCCAGCCGGTACCAGAATCTCACCGGAATCCGGCTGAAAAAGAACATGGCCGCCAACCCGATCAGGGCGCAGGCCCCCTGCTTTTGCAGGTATTTGGTAGAAATGGCATAGCCGGTGTCGTACTCGCTCTGGGCGTAGCTGGCAGAATACAGCATGGTCAGCCCCACCGTCAGCAGAAGCAGCACCAGAAACAAGAACGGGTAGTCCACCGCATCTTCCCTCCGCCCGAATAACAGGCGGCGTTCCTCTTTGGCATGGAGAGCCTTCCCCATTGCCAAACCTCCAATCAGGGGTTATCCGACCAGACCGGAAATGCCGAACCAGGCCAGAATGCACATGATTGCAGACACACCGGCAAAGCTGAGAACGATTTTTTCTTCCTTCCAGCCGCACATCTCAAAGTGGTGGTGGATGGGGGCCATCTTGAACAGGCGCTTGCCGTGGGTCAGCTTGAAGTAGGTAATCTGCAAAATATCCGACATGGTCTCGCAGATATAGACAAAGCCCACCAGAATCAGAATCAGGGGCATTTCCAGCGCGAAGGCCATGGCGCAGACTACGCCGCCCAGAAACAGGGAGCCGGTGTCGCCCATGAACACCTTGGCAGGATGCCAGTTGTAGGTCAGGTAGGCAATCAGCCCGCCAACCAGCGAGGCCGGCAGCAGGGCCAGATCGTACTTGCCCAGGGCAATGGACGCCGCCGTGAAAAATACCATCACCGGCAGTGTCACCGAGCTGGACAGGCCGTCCACGCCGTCGGTCAGGTTCACCGAGTTGACGCAGCCCACCATGACGAACATGGCAAAGAAGATGTAGACGATGGGATGCAGGTAGAAGGTCTTATTCCAGAAAGGAATGTACAGGTGGGTGTCCATAGCTCCGGCCTTATACATGGCGTACAGGAACACGGCGGATACCGCCATCTGAAGCATGGCCTTCTGCATGGAGGTCAAGCCCAGATTCCGGTGGTGGCGCACCTTGGTAAAATCGTCCAGAAAGCCGATGAAGCCAAAGCACAGGGCCAGTACCAGCACAAAAAACACGGAATAATCCGTCATGGAGGGCAGATTGCCCACAAGGCACAGAATAGACGCGAAAATGAACATCAGGCCGCCCATAATGGGAGTGCCGGTCTTATTGTTGTGCCAGGTGGGGCCGATCTCCCGGATGGAGGCGCCGGCCTTCAGGGCATGGAGCACCGGCAGCAGAAAATGTCCCAGTGCCCAGCTCAGGGCGCAGCCCACCACGCCGGTAATCAGAATACGTGTCATATTGAATATCCTCCGTTTATTTCTCTTCCTTCAGGAACGCTTCCAGCACCTTTTCCAGATGCATTCCATGGCTTCCCTTGAACAGGATCACATCTCCGGGCTTCACCGCCCGCCGCAGGGCGGTAATCAGATCCTCCCGGCTGTCAAAGGCCCGGCCCATATTTTCCGGCATACCGCCGGTGATGGTGCCGTCCAGCACCCGCCCGGCGTGGGGGCCAAAGGCAAAGACCATGTCCGCCTTTTCCGCCGCAATCCGTCCAATCTTGTAGTGCTCCGCCTGGGCGCAGTCCCCCAGTTCCAGCATATCCCCCAGCACGGCGATGTGCCGTCCGGGTCGGTTGCCCAGCACGTTCAGCGCTGCCGCCATGGACTCAGGGCCGGCGTTGTAGCAGTCGTTGATGATGGTGCAGCCCTTTGCTTCGAAAATCTCCTGCCGCCCGGACATATTCTGAAAAGCGTCCAGCTGCTGCCTGATTTTGTCCGGGTGAACCCCCAGTTTCAGGCCCACGGTCACCGCTGCCAACGCGTCCGCCACATAGTGTTCGCCCTCCAGCTTCATTTCCACCGGGAAGGTAAGGCGCCCGGCTTCCACGGTAAAGCGGAGCACGCCGCCCTTCTGGCTTACGTCCAGCGCCCGGACATCACAGCCCTCGCTTGCACCGAAATAGGTAATGCGCTGCTTGGGCGTCACATCCAGACACCGCAGCATGGTATCGTCGCCGTTGAGCAGCAGCATGCCCTGAGGGGTCATGCCCTCTAAGATTTCCAGCTTTGCCTGCCGGATGCCCTGCTGGGTGCCTAAGAATTCGATGTGCGCGGTTCCAACATTGATAATCACCGCCACGTCCGGGTGGGCGATACAGGACAGATAAGCGATCTCCCGGAAATGGTTCATGCCCATTTCCAGCACCGCTACCTCCGTGTCCTCCGGCATGTCCAGAATCGCCATGGGCATGCCGATGTCGTTATTGTGGTTGGCAGGAGTCTTGCTGACCCGGAAGGTGCCGGAAAGCACCGCGGCAATCATTTCCTTGGTGGTGCTCTTGCCTACGGAGCCGGTGACCGCCACCACCTTCGCGCCGATCCGTTTCAGCGCCTCCCGGGCGATGTCGCCCAGAGCGGTGCGGGGGTCTTTCACAAGGATGGCAGGATAGTCCCCCACCTTCCGGCTGCACAGCACCGCCGCCGCGCCTTTGGCAATGGCGGCGGGGATGTAGTCATGTCCGTCCCGAACACCCTGCAGAGCAATGAACAGCTGTCCCGGCTGAAGGCTGCGGGTGTCGTTGCCCGCACCGTCAAAGACCACGTCCTCATATTTCTCTTCCACCGTTCCGCCGCACCACTGAGCGGCGTCCCGAAGTGTAATTCTTGCCATATTACATCCTCAATTCCTTCAAGTGGGCGGCAACCTCTTCCCGCTCATCCAGGTGGTGCTTCTGCCCGCCGATGTCCTGATAGGTTTCGTGTCCCTTACCCGCAAGGACAATTATATCATTTTTTTCCGCAATGTCCATAGCGTATCTGATGGCCTTGCGGCGGTCTTCGATAACAATATATTCCCCATATTCCGGTTTTACCCCTTTCAGGATGTCCTTGATGATTGCCATGGGGGGTTCCGTGCGGGGATTGTCGGAGGTAATCACGGCGATATCCGACAGTTCCACGCCGATTTTTCCCATAATGGGGCGCTTCATGGGGTCCCGGTCGCCGCCGCAGCCGAATACGGAAATCAGGCGGCCTTTACAGAAATCCCGGACGGAGCGCAGAACATTTTCCAGTCCGTCGGGGGTATGGGCGTAGTCGATAAGCACGCTGTAAGGCGTTCCCGGGGTGGGGACCACCTCCACCCGGCCCTTGACGCCCTCGGCGGTTTTCAGCGCCTCGGCGCAGTCGTGGAGGGAAATGCCCAGCTGATGGGCAACCCCCAGCACTGTCAGAGCGTTGTACACCGTGAACCTGCCTGGAATGGGCAGGGTCACCCGGGCCCGCTCCCCTTCATACACCGCCGTAAAGGAAATGCCCTCGGCGTGCAGCTCCACGTTTTCCGCGTGCAGGCCCGCTTCTGTCGCCACGGAGGTAGTCAGCACCGGACAAGCAGCGGCGGACAGAATGCGGCCCGCGTAGCTGTCGTCGGCGTTGATAACCGCCTTGTCACAGCGGCGGAACAGCTCGGCTTTCGCGTCGCAGTAGGCATCCATGGTTTTATGGAAGTCCAGATGGTCCTCCGTCAGGTTGGTAAAAGCGGCAACAGCAAAGTGAATACCGCCCACACGCTCCAATGTCAAGGCATGGCTGGAAACCTCCATCACCACATGGGTGCAGTCACCCTCCCGCATCCGGGCGAACAGGGCCTGCAAATCAAGGCTTTCCGGGGTAGTGCGCTCGGTGGGAATCACTTCCTGCCCGATCATGTTCGCCATGGTGCCGACCAGCCCCACCTTGGCCCCCAGCGTCTTTTCCAGCACCTGCTTGAGAAGCAGGGTCGAAGATGTCTTGCCGTTGGTGCCGGTAATGCCGATCATGGTCATGGAAGCGGCCGGATTGCCGTAGAAATTGCAGCCCAGCAGAGCCAGCGCCAGCCGGTCGGATGCCACCAGAATGTGAGGAACCGCCCCTTCCGGCGCTTTCGCGGTGACTACCGCCACGGCACCTTTTTCCAGCGCCATGGGAATAAAGCGGTTGCCGTCGGCGGCAAAGCCGGACACCGCCACGAACAGGCAGCCCGGCTCCGCCTTCCGGGAGTCATAGCAAATTGCGGTAATGTCCCGCTCCAAATCTGCCGTGCACGCCAAAACCTCAATATCCTTCAATAATTCTCTCAGTTTCATATTCTCATCCTTCCCGGCCCGGTTTTAGTCCCGGGCCGCCGTGTCGGTGAATTCCAAAGTAATTGTGGTGCCAACGGGAACCCTGGTTCCCTTGGGTACGCTCTGGGCCGTCGCCGTGACCTGCATGGAAATCTCGTCGTTGCCCGTGACCAGGATGTACAGCCCCAGCTTTCCGGCGGCGTCGCTGGCCTGCTGGCGGTTCAGTCCCGTAAAGTCCGGTACCTCCACCGCTTTCTGCTCCGGCGTCTGCCCCAGATACAGCAGCACCTGGCTGCCGCCGGGCACCGTCTGCCCCGGCTCGGGAATCTGGGCTGTCACGGTTTCTCCGCTTCCGACAAATTGTGCGGTCAAACCCATTCTTTTTAGTTTACTCTCTGCTTCCTTTCCTGTCAAGTCGATAAATTCCTCCAAAACGATTTCTTTTCCCTGTGCTTCCTCCGGGGAAAAGTGCCGCTCCACCCCAAGATAGGGCAGAATGTCCGCCATCACCGCGCCCACGGTAGGCGCTGCCATGACGCCGCCGGAGATATAGATGCCCGTCTGCCGGGAGGGGGTGTCCAGCGCCACCAACACGATGTACTCCGGGTCGTTCATGGGGGCGATGCCCACGAAGGAGACAATCTTATCCAGCACCCGCTGGCCGTTCTCGTCAAACACGTCGATTTTCTCGCTGGTGCCGGTTTTGCCGCCGATGGAGAAGCCCGCCACCTTGGCGTTCTTCGCCGTGCCTTCGGCGACCACGGACTCAATGAGGGTACGCATGGTGTCGGAGGTTTCCTTGGAAATGGTCTGCCGCACAGCGGTGGGTTCCGCCTGCATAACGGTGTTGCCGTCGGCGTCGATAATTTCGGAGACAATGTAGGGTTCCAGCAGATTGCCGCCGTTGACCACCGAGGCGATGGCCCGCACCAGCTGCAAGGGGGTCAGCTTGAAGGTCTGCCCGAAGGAGCCGGAGGTCAGGGAGGCGGTGCCCCACTTGTCGGTATCGGTCACCAGCGCCTTGTCAAAGAACACGCCCTTGCTCTCCCCCGCCAGATCGATGCCGGTTTTTTCCAGAATCCCAAATTTCTCAATATATTCATAGAACCGCTGGCCTCCCAGCTTCAGGGCAATGTGGGCAAAGGCGATATTGCAGGAATTTTGCAGGGCTTGGGGTGTCTTTTCCGCCCCGTGTCCCGCGGAACGCCAGCAGTGCAGCCGCTGGGCACGTCCGGGAATCTGTTCGGAGCCGGAGCAGTGGAAGGAGGTATTTAAGTCAATGGCCCCGCAGTCCAGCGCCGCCGCCATGGTCAGCACCTTGAAGGTCGACCCCGGCTCGTAGCCATCGGACAGTACCCGGTTGCGCCACTGCTTGAGCCGGGCGGCAGACAGGGCATCGGTGTAAGCCTTCTGCCCTTGAAGGTATTCCTCGCTGTCCGGCTGGCAGGACAGGTAACGCAGACGCATTTCCTCAAGCTGCGCCGCCACATCCGGGTCGGCTACCTCCAGATAATTATTGGGGTCGTAGCTGCCCAGCGTGGCCATGGCGAGGATTTCCCCGGTCTTGCAGTTCATCACCAGCCCGAAGGCCCCATTCTGCACGTCATAGCGCCCGATGGCAGCCTTCATCTGCTTTTCCAGGCAGGCCTGCACCGTGGCGTCCAGCGTCAGAATCACGCTGTCGCCCTGCCGGGCGGACACGTAGTTTTCATAGGAAAAGGGCATATCCATCTCATTATTGCCCTTGGTGGTGATGACCCGCCCGGCCCTGCCGGAGAGGTAGCTGTCATAGGCCGCCTCCACCCCCTCACAGCCGTCGCCGGAGGAATTGGTGAAGCCGATGACCTGGGCCGCCAGGCTGCCGCTGGGATACACCCGCCGGGTGGCAGGCTCCAGATGGATGCCGGAAATGTTCTTCGTATTGATGTAGTCCCGGATTTTGGCAGCGGTTTCCTCGCTGACAAAGGCACCCACCTGCTTATAGCGCTTCCGGGTGTCTCCGGCCTGTTCCGTGATCCACACCGGGTCTTTTTCCAGAATTTCCCCCAGCGTCTGAGCCAGATCCCCAATGTCCGCCTTGGACTGCTTCAGCTCGTGGGGGTCTAAGTATACATTTTCCACCGTCACCGAGGATGCCAGCAGATTCATGTTCCGGTCAAAGATTTCGCCCCGCTGGGCCATCACGGAGGTGGTGCGGGTCTGATTGCGCAGGGCAAGGTTTGCGTAGTATTCGTAGTCCCGAATCATCAGGCCGTACAACCGGGCGCCTACGGGCAGGAATGCCGCCAAGCCCAACAGCAGCGCCGCCGCCATTACCCGCCTGTGCTGGCCCGAATTCAGCCGCAGGCGGTCATACTGTGTTCCCATGGTCCGCCCCCTTCCTGACATTGCCAACAATGGGCAGCAAGGGAAACCCTCGCCGCCCATTGCAGCTTATATCACCATTGTATGGGGCCGATGACCGTTTATGCAAACAGGCCGCTGAGGAACCACTGGATTTCCTCCAGCCATGTTCTTTCCGGCTCGGGCTGGGGGATGGTAACGTATACCGTCCGCACCTCCAGCTGTGACTTGGGCACCATGCCCAGAGCCTCGGCCTTGACGCGGATGTCCTCCAGATCATACTGGGAACGGTAGTCGGCCTTCAGCTCCGCGTTTTCGCTGTTCAGTCGGGAAACATAATTCGACATGGTCTGGTAATCCTTCCAGTCGTCCCGAATCTGAAGGACGCCCACCGTCATCACCGCCAGCAGCACCAGCGCGGTGACAATGCCGAAAATTGCCACGGGGTCCAGATAAATGACCTCAACCTTGCGCAGCCGCTCCAGTGGGAGCTTGCTTTTGGCATGCTTCTTTTTTTCCTGAAGCTCCAGCTGGCGGGCTTCACTGCCATGAATGTAAAACTGACCCACATATTGGATTTTCGGTTTCTGATTCATGGAAATGCTTCCTTTCCTGACTTACAGTTTTTCACAAATGCGAAGCTTCGCGCTTCTGGCCCGGGGATTCCGTTCCAGTTCTTCCTCGCCGGAGACGATGGGTTTTCTGGTGATGAGCTTCACCCGGGGCTTCTTGCCGCAGACGCACACCGGGAACTCCGGCGGGCAGGTGCAGCCCTTCGCCGCCTCCGCCATGGCCTGCTTGACAATTCGGTCTTCCAGCGAATGAAAGGTAATGACCGCCAGCCGTCCGCCGGGGTTCAGGCAGGGAATGGCCTTCTGCATGACCCGCTCCACGCTGCCCAACTCGTCGTTGACAGCGATACGGATGGCCTGAAAGCTGCGCTTCGCCGGATGCTGCTTCTCCCGCAGAGCGGAAGCAGGCATGGCACCGCGAATAATGTCCACCAGCTCCAGCGTGGTTTCGATTTCCTTCTCCTCCCGCCGCTTGCAGATGGCAGCGGCAATCCGGGGGGCGAAGCGTTCCTCGCCGTAATCGTAGAGAATCCGTTTTAATTCTTCATAAGACCAGTGATTCACGATCTGCTTGGCGTCCAGCGAATCCTGCCCGTTCATGCGCATATCCAGCGGCGCGTCCACCATATAGGAAAAGCCCCGCTGCCCATCGTCCAGCTGGGGGGACGATACCCCCAAATCCAGCAGAATGCCGTCCACGCCGGTGATTCCCAGATCATCCAGTGCTTTGTCCAGCTCGCAGAAATTGCTGTGCACCAGCCGCACCCGGTCACCAAAGGGCGCCAGCCGCTCCCCTGCCGCTTTTAGGGCCACCGGGTCCCGGTCGATGCCGATGAGCCGCCCGGTGGTGAGCTTTTCCGCGATGCGGCTGGAATGGCCCGCGCCGCCCAGGGTGCCGTCCACATAAATGCCGTCGGGCTTGATGTTCAGCCCCTCAATGCACTCCTCCAGCAATACGGAGACATGATGAAATTCGCTCATAGTCCGATTGCCTCCAGAGATGCCAGCAGCTTTTCGGGGGTCAGATTCTCCGCCTCAAAGGCAGCGAATTCCTTCGCGTCCCAGATCTCCGCCTGACCGGCCCGGCCTACAATCATGACCTCCCGATCGATGCCCGCATAGTCCAGCAGAAACTGAGTCAGGCTGAAACGGAACTGCTTATCCGGGGTGCACTCCGCCGCGTTCATGAAGATCAGGCTGGTGGCCCCCGCCCGCTGGGAAATGCTCAGGGCGTTGAAGTTGTCGGAAAGGCGCTTCCACTCTTCACTGGTGTAGATTGTCAGGCAGCGGTGACCGCAGTTGACGCCCAGCGTCACAAAAAACGTATCGCCCAGCTCGCTTCTCAGCTTCGCGGGCACGAAAAGACGGCTCTTTTCGTCCAGCTTCGCGCTGTACTTACCGATCATCCGCTTTCCTCCTTCCCTTTTGCTCCACTTTACTACCCTTTTGCTCCATTTACGGACAGTATACTACCCCGCTTTGGAAAAATCAATCTTTTTCTTCTTTTCTTTCCGTTTTTCCAGAAATTTCCCTACATTTTCAAACATTCGTTCAATAAAATCAGGTGCAAAAGGAAATCTCGCCCCCCTCCAGACGGAGCTTTACCCGGCTTGGCTTGCGGGAGCAGCGCAGCAGGAAGCTGGCCAAGGGGCCCTCCACCTCGCTCTGCACCAGACGGCGCAGCTGCCGCGCCCCGTCCTTCCCCGGACACTTCTCCAGCAGGTAACCGGTCAGTTCCGGGGGCAGCTGAAGCTGGGTGCCCATGGCGGCGGTGCGCTCCTGAAGCTGGCGCAGATACTTCTGGACAATGGCCTCCATGGCCCCTTTTCCAAGGGCGTCAAAGTGCACCGTCTGGTCGATACGCCCCAGAAATTCCGGGGAGAAGGCCTGCCGCAGGGCTTCTCCGACCTCTGCCGACCGGCCCCCCGCGCAGAAGCCCAGCCCTTCGCCCCGAATCTGACCGCCTACGTTGGAGGTCATGACCACGATGGTATTGCGGAAGCTGACCCGCCGTCCGGTGGAGTCCGTGAGCACGCCCTCCTCCATGATTTGCAGTAAAATGCCCAGCACCTCCGGGTGGGCCTTTTCCAGCTCGTCAAACAGCACCAGACTGTAGGGGCGGCGGCGCACCGCCTCCGTCAGCTTGCCGCCCTCCTCGTAGCCCACATAGCCGGGGGGCGCGCCGATCAGCCGGGAAACACTCTGCTTTTCCGTGTACTCCGTCATGTCAAGCCTTAGCATGGCCTCCCGGGACCCGAAGACCTCCTGGGCCAGCGCCCGGCACAGCTCTGTTTTGCCCACGCCGGTGGGGCCGGTAAACAGAAGACTGGCAATGGGCCGGCCCGCGTCCCGAATACCGGAATAGCCCCGGCGCACCGCTTCGGCAACGGCGGACACCGCCTTTTCCTGCCCCATAATCTGTGCGGACAACAGGCCCTCCAGTTCCAGCAGCCGCTCCCGTTCCCCGGCAGTCAGCCGCCCCACCGGAATCCCGGTTCGCTGGGACACCACCCAGGCGATGTCCGCCCCGCTGACGCTGCGGCTTCGTACCGTAGGCTTTTGCAGGTGCTGCATTTTGTCCCGCAGCTCCGCCGCCCGCTCGAACTGCCGCTCCCGGACGGCTCCCTGCAATTCTTCCTCCAGTTCCTTCCGGGCCGCGCCGCCCCGGCCCGCCTGCATTTCCTCCATCCGCGCCCGGGAGGCTCCCTCGTCCAGCAGATCGATGGCCTTATCCGGCAGGTACAGGTCTGGAAGGTATCGGCTTGACAGCCGCACCGCCTCCTTTAGGGCGTCATCGGAAATCCGCAGATGGTGGTGCCGCTCCAGACCGGGCCGCAGGGCCTTCAGAATTGCCATGGTGGTCTCCTGAGAGGGTTCCTCCACCGCAACGGGACGGAACCGCCGTTCCAGCGCCGCGTCCTTTTCAATATACTTCCGGTATTCCTCCCGGGTGGTAGCCCCCAGCATTTGCAGCTCCCCCCGGCCCAAGGCAGGCTTGAAGATATTCGCCGCGTCAATGGCTCCCTCGGCGGCGCCCGCGCCTACGATGGTGTGCATTTCGTCCACAAAGAGAATCACATCCCCGCATCGCCGGATCTCCGACAGCACATCCCGCAGCCGTTCCTCAAATTCCCCCCGGTATTTGGTGCCCGCCACCAGCGACGCCATGTTCAGGCTCACCAGCCGCTTCTCTTTTAACTGGGGCGGCACGTTGCCCATGGCCATTCGCTGGGCCAGCCCCTCGGCGATGGCGGTCTTGCCAACGCCCGGCTCCCCCACCAGCGCCGGGTTATTTTTGCACTTGCGGCACAGGATGCCGATCACCATATCGATCTCCTTGTCCCGGCCAATCACGGGGTCCATATTTCCGGCCTTCGCGACCAGATCTTCGCTGAACTGCTCCAGCAGTCTCAAATTGACCGCCTCCTTTTTTCCTTTGGTGAGCGTCTGCCGCTCCCACTGCAAATAGTCCACGGTATGTGTGAATAAGGCGTCCGGGCTGACGCCGCTGGCCCGAAGCAATTCCCCCGCGCCGCAGTTTTCCCGCCGGGCCATGGCCAGCACCAGATGCTGGGGCTGAATCTCCCGGCACTTGCACTGCCTCGCCTCCCGGGCCGCG
>OBLI01003231.1_pt1 | contig 12768 bp, 12 predicted proteins | sample 1519701 | NCBI WGS metagenome assembly OBLI01 (sample SAMEA3663005, study PRJEB22513) | pig gut metagenome | biome: pig gut; feature: pig-associated habitat; material: faeces | place: France | collected 2012 | reverse complement strand
TAGAAGATTTAAAGCTTGGATATCGCGAAAGTGTTATCATTGCTAAGGATTATATTGTGCTGGAGGCAGTTCTTGAGTTGGTACCAGCTAAAAAAGAAGAGATTCAGGAAAAGATGAATGAATATGCACTTGCGCGCAGAACCAAGCAGCCATTGGAATATCCAAGTGCCGGAAGCACATTTAAGCGTCCAGTTGGATATTTTGCCGGAAAGCTTATTGATGATGCTGGCCTTCGAGGGTTTTCCTATGGTGGAGCCCAGGTTTCTGAAAAACATTGTGGATTTGTAATCAACAGAGGCGATGCGACAGCCAGAGATATCGTAACATTGATGAAGATGGTAAACGAAAAGGTAATGGAAAAGTTTGGAGTTGCGTTGGAGCCAGAAGTGAAGATGATTGGAGATTTTACTGAATAATCTTCTAAAAATGGGCAGTCAGGGAGAAAAGAGGAGGATTCTATGAGATTTGTAATTGTAACTGGAATGTCAGGTTCGGGAAAGAGTACTGCATCCAGAATGCTGGAAGACGAAGGATACTTTTGCGTTGACAACCTTCCAATTCAGCTGATGAGTAAATTTGCAGAAATTGCACTGGATGATGAGACAGGCGTGAACAATGTTGCAGTATGCATTGATGTCAGAAATGGAGAAACCTTCAAATATCTGGAAGAAGAATTGGTCAAGATTAAAAAAATGGGTGTGAATTATGAAATTCTGTTTTTGGATGCCAATAATGAGACGTTGATCAAGCGCTATAAGGAGACCAGAAGGGATCATCCACTTTCCAGAGGTGGAAGAATCGAAGATGGAATTAAAAAAGAAAGAGATGAAATTGCTTTTCTAAAAGAAGATGCTACGTATGTGATCGATACCAGTAATCTTTTAACAAGAGAGCTAAGAGGTAAGATCGTAAAGCGGTTTGTAGAGGAAACAGAGGTACATCCATTTAACATTACCATTTTATCCTTTGGATTTAAATATGGAATTCCAAGTGACGCAGATCTGGTCTTTGATGTACGTTTTCTTCCAAATCCTTATTACGATCTGTCCCTGAGAAACTTAACGGGAAATGATAAAGAGATTCAGGAATTTGTCATGAAATATGAGCAGTCCAGAGTCTTTCTAGATAAACTGAATGATATGCTTAGATTTCTCATTCCAAACTATATTGATGAAGGCAAGATGGGTCTTGTGGTAGGAATCGGATGTACTGGTGGAAAGCATCGTTCTGTTACCATTGCTAATAAGATATACGAATGTATCAAAGATCTGCCATATGGTGTTCGGTGTGAGCACAAGGATATTATGAAATAGTAGAAAGGGAATAGAATGTCATTTTCAAGTGAAGTGAAGGAAGAACTGGCGAGGCATATAGGCAATGCACGGCATTGTAAGATAGCAGAATTAGCAGCATTTATCTGCTTCTGTGGAAAAGTAGTGATTGATGAAGAAAACCATTATGCACTCTATCTGCATACCGAAAATACAGTAGTGGCAAAAAAGTGTTTTACTTTGTTAAAAGAGACATTTGGCATTCATCCTACGCTTACCATTGGTAAGAATGTAAGTCTGAAAAAAAACAGGATTTATGAAATTATCATTGACAACCATACAGAATGTGTAGTAATATTGCAAGCGATGAAGATTCTAGATTCTTTTGAGAATTTGGAAGAAAATGTCAATATTGTAAATCATATTATTTTGCAAAATACCTGCTGTAAGCGGGCTTTTATCAGAGGTGCATTTTTATCTTCTGGTTCTATCAGTGCCCCTGATAAAAATTATCATTTTGAAGTTGTTTGTCTGGAATTTGAAAAAGCGAAGCAGTTAATGGGAATTTTGAACAGCTTCGATCTGGATGCTAAGATTGTACGCAGAAAGAAATATTATGTAGTATATATCAAAGAAGGAGCCAAGATCGTAGATGTTTTAAATATAATGGAAGCTCATGTGTCTTTAATGAAGCTGGAAAATGTGCGGATATTAAAGGATGTGAGAAACCGCGTTAACCGACAGGTAAACTGCGAAGCTGCCAATATTCAAAAAACAGTTTCAGCAGCAATGAGGCAGATAGAGGATATCCAATTTTTAATGGACCATAAGGCTTTTAATGATTTGCCATCAAATCTTCAAGATATTGCAAATCTGAGATTGGAATATCCAGAAGCTTCGTTAAAAAAGCTAGGGGATATGCTAAACCCTCCAGTTGGGAAATCTGGAGTGAATCATCGTTTAAGGAAGATCAGCAATATTGCTCAGGATTTACGTGAGAGTATGTGATCAATAGTCAGGAGGAGAAGTATGGTATCTAGAAATATGACAATCAACATTCCATCAGGATTAGAAGCAAGACCTGTTGCATTGTTAGTTCAGGTTGCAAGCCAGTACGAAAGTAAAATCATGGTTGAAACCGGTTCTAAGCAGATTAATGCAAAAAGCATTATGGGAATGATGAGCCTTGGATTAGATGAAGGTGAGAATCTGACAGTAGTTGCAGATGGTGTTGATGAAGAAGAAGCAATTAATCATATTGAAAGATATTTAAGTTCAAAGTAAAAAGAATTGTGTAGATAGAATATTAGCTGAAATCGTGCCATAAATTGGTACGATTTTTGCTTGATTTTCTACTCGAAACGGTGTAAAATATATCTGCTGTGAGAATTTTATTATGTGCTTCGATGGCTCAGATGGTAGAGCAACGCATTCGTAATGCGTGGGTCGTGGGTTCGAGTCCCATTCGAAGCTTTTAGGTAGAAGAAGCATTACGAGAGTGATGCTTCTTTTTTTGGGATTGTTGTAAAATAGACGAATAATCTATGAAGCAGCAGATTGTAATGACTATTTTAGATGAGGTGATATATATGAAAGAAGTATTAGAATTGTATTGGGCTTTTTTTCAGATTGGAATTATGACCTTTGGTGGAGGCTATGCTATGCTTCCGATGTTGCAGCGAGTGGTCGTGGATGAAAAGAAGTGGGCAACAGAAGAAGAGATTTTAGATTATTATGCCATTGGGCAGGTTACGCCAGGCGTTATTGCGGTCAATACGGCAACCTTTATTGGTTATAGAAGAAAGGGAATAGCAGGAGCTGTTTTTGCTACGGCAGGAATAGTATCTCCTTCCCTGTTGATCATTATGGCATTGGCAGGCATTATTAATCAATTTTCCCAGCTTACCATAGTTCAACATGCATTTAATGGGATTCGAGTCGTTGTGTGTGCACTGGTAGCGAAGGCGGTCATTGGAATGATCAAAAAGGGAGTGAAGGATAAGCTGACATTTGTAATCTTGGTATCTGCATTTGTATCCATTGCATTCTTTAAGATTTCTCCGATTCCATTAGTAGTTATCTGTTGTTTCCTTGGAATTTTTTCAAAAGGCGGGGAGGATAAGAAATCATGTTAAAGTATATGATCGTATTTTTGGAATTTTTTAAAGCAGGCTTATTTGCTGTAGGCGGAGGATTGGCAACGCTTCCATTCTTAAAAGCGATGGTAGGGAAATATCCATGGTTTACGGCGGCAGAATTGACCAATATGATTGCTATTTCTGAATCTACTCCAGGGCCTATGGGAGTCAATATGGCTACCTTCGCAGGCTTTAAGGCCGGAGGGGTTCTTGGAGCGATCATTGCTACAGCTGGACTGGTCTGTCCATCTATCCTTATTATTATTGGGGTTTCTAAGATTTTGGAAAAATTTAAGAACAGCAAATTGGTGAAAAATGCATTCTATGCCTTGCGGCCAGCATCTGCAGGATTGATTATTGGAGCCATGTTTGATGTGTTTTTGCTGTCTTTATTTCATATAGAATATATAAAGGTGAATTTTTTGAAGACATTGAATATTCCGGCAATTGTGATTTTCGTGGTAGGATTTTTATGTATCAAAAAGTTTGATAAGGTACATCCTATTGTCTTTATATTGGCAGGAGCAATATTTGGAGTTGTTTTTCAGTTGTAATGACAAATGTTTTGAGGTGATATATTTATGAAAGAAATTCATGCAGATCATGATTTTGCACCGGTGGTGGATGAGAATACCAGAATTTTGATTCTGGGAACCTTTCCATCTGTAAAGTCCAGGGAATCAAACTTTTATTACGGGCATCCACAGAATCGCTTTTGGAAACTTCTGGCGAGGATTTTTTCTTGTCCGGTTCCCCAAACAGTGGAGGAGAAGAAATGGATGTTGCTTTCTCATCATACGGGAATCTGGGATGTAATTGAAAGCTGTGATATTATTGGTTCCAGTGACAGCAGCATTAAAAATGTAGTACCTGCAGATATTCAGGGCTTATTGCAGCGATTTGGGATTCAGGCTGTGTTTGCAAATGGAAGGTTGGCAGAAAAATTGTATAAGAAATATATTTTTCCAGACACAGGAGTGCCGATTCATCCACTTCCATCTACCAGTCCGGCCAATGCTGCATATTCTCTGGAACGGCTCTATGAGCAATGGAGCCAGATCCTTACATTTTTAGACGAAGGAGGAGTTTAGAAGATGAAGAAACGATTTGGAGCAATGATCATGGCGGTCGTGCTGTTACTGACCATAACAGCCTGTGAGCAGGAGGAAAAGGAGTCTGGACGTATTTATGGTGGATGTAGTGTTCACTATATTGATGTAGGACAGGGAGATGCTGCGTTGATTCAGGCAGGAGATACCAATTCCCTGATCGATACAGGGACCAATTCCCACTATGATGAATTATCTGCCTATCTGGATTCTCAGAATGTAGAGAAGCTGGATAATCTGATCATCACACACCCCGATGCAGATCATATGGGAGGAGCCTATGCGGTCATTGCGGATTATGGGGTAGAACAATTTTATACGACCAATACCACCAGTGATTCCCAGGCATATCAGAAGATGATACGTGCTTTGAAGCAGAATCATATAGAGAAGCAGGTGGTGTCAGCGGGAGATGATATTGACTTTGGAGAAGGAGCGCAAGGTTCTGTGCTTGGACCAATTGGAGAGGCGGAAGACAGCAATGAAAGCAGTTTGGTCATTCGGTTGGATTATGGGGAAAACAGTTATTTATTTACCGGAGATACTACTGCACGTATGGAAAATAGGATGAATCAAAAATACGATATTGATGTGGATGTACTAAAGGCTAGTCATCATGGATCGGATACGGCAAATGGTGTGAAATTTATTCGGGATGCATCACCGATCTATTCGGTGATCAGCGTGGGAGCTGATAATAATTATGGTCATCCGGATTATAATGTGCTTCGCCGTTTGAAGAAATATTCCACACAGGGAGTACTTCGGACAGACAAGATGGGGAACATTGTGATTTCTTCTAATGGAGAGAAACTGTCGGTAGAATCCATAGATCATTCACAAATGATAGAAGAACAGCATAATACTTCCCAAAAGAAAAAAATAAATTCTATAAAAGAGGAGATTATCGGCAATAAAAATACAAAGGTTTATCATTCAAAAGAAGAAGGGAATCTTCCAGATGAAGAGAACAGGGTGTATTTTTCTTCCGAGAATGAAGCGAAAAAGGCCGGGTATCGCCCTTGTTCCAGATGTTATCCATAATAAATAGATAAAAGTTATTAAAAGATAGAAAAAGTTGCATTATTTCTATTATTGCTAAATGGAGAAATTTTCTTTATAATATTAAGTAAATTAGAAAACTCTTTGATTTGTTTTTTGAGAGTTTTTAAACTCTCCGGACAGGACATCCATAATTTTCATACTATAAATACTTAAAAGGCTGTTGTAATGACGGAGGGAACCAATGTGCAGGTTTCCTCGGTAAATAGCCAAGAGAAATAAGCAGCTTATCTTTAACAAAGTTAACATATCATAATTCCTACAAACGAAAGAAACCGCCGATGAGGCGGTTTCTTTCGTTTGTAAAAAATGTTAAAATAGCAACAGAAGGAGAAAGAAGGGAAGGACAGATATGGCAAAATCCTATCATCAGAAAATGAAATTATTATATTTGATGAAGCTTTTCTGGGAAGAAACAGATGAGCAGCATGTGGTGTCCATGAAAGAGATGATCGAGTATCTGGAAAAAAAGAAACTACGGGCAGAGAGAAAGAGCATTTATGATGATATCGAGGCTTTGAAAGCATTTGGCATGGATATAAAAAATCGTAGAGAAAAACCTGCTGGCTATTATCTGGATAACCGGATGTTAAATATGCAAGATTGCAAGCTGATAATGACTGCAGTGCAGTCTTCTCCCTGGCTGACTGGAAGAAAGGCTAAGGAATTGGTGCAAAAAACTGCATCATTATGCAGTAGATGGAATGAACCTGGATCAGAGAGACAGATGTATGTTATTGACCGGGTGAAATCTATGAATGAAAGTCTGTATCAGAATCTGGAAATCTTTTATGAAGCTATAAAACGGGATGTTCAGGTGTCTTTCCGCTATATGACCTGGAAGATTGGTCATAACACTCAGATAAGAAAGACTGGGAAGACTTGTCTGATCAGCCCATGGGCGGTGTGCAAGGTCGGTGAAGAATATTATATAATTGGATATGAAGCCCAGAAACAGAGGATAAAGCATTATCCTGTAATTAAAATGGCATATATAAAGCTGCTAGAGGAAAAGAGAGAGGGAAAGGAATCATTTGAAAAACTGGATCTGGAACTGTTTTATGAAAGATGCTTTGGTGAGCCAGGCAGTCCAAAGACAAGAGTGAAGTTCTATATGGAGAATCATCTTTTGGATGGAATTATGGATCAATTTGGAAAGGATGTATGGATTCGTCCAGAGGGAGACCGACATTTTATAGCGATTATCAATGTAGATGTGAATGAGCGTTTCTTTGGATGGCTTTCTGGACTCGGGATGGGGGCAAGACTGTTAGAGCCAGAGTGTGTGGTAAGACAGTACCAGGAGTTTTTGCAACGATTGTTGACTCAGTATCAATAGAAAGCAGGAAAAGAATGAAGGAATTTGTAAAATTAGTTGATGTAAAGAAAATTTATCAAAGTGGAGATGTGGTAACCAAGGCAGTGGACGGCATTAATTTTGAAATTCAGGAAGGGGAATTTGTCGTAATTGTAGGAGCCAGTGGTGCCGGCAAGACGACGGTTCTGAATATTCTTGGAGGAATGGATCAGGCCACCAGTGGAGAAATATGGGTGGATGGCAATGATATTGGAAGATATTCGGAACGGCAGCTGACCAAATATCGAAGAGATGACATTGGATTTGTTTTTCAGTTTTATAACCTGATTCCAAATCTGACTGCATTGGAGAATGTAGAGCTAGCACTTCAGATTTGTAAGGATCCCATTGATGCGAAAACCGTGCTTCAGGAAGTTGGACTTGGGCAGAGGCTTAAGAATTTTCCAGCACAGCTTTCTGGGGGAGAACAGCAGAGAGTGTCTATCGCCAGGGCTCTGGCTAAGAATCCAAAGCTGCTTTTATGTGATGAACCAACGGGGGCTTTGGACTATAAAACAGGAAAAGCAATTTTAAAGCTGTTGCAGGACACTTGTCGACAAAAGAAGAAGACTGTCATTGTCATTACACATAATCTTGCCATTGCACCTATGGCAGATAGGGTAATTGAGGTAAAAAGCGGAAAAATCGCTGACATAAGAATCAATGAAGATCCACAGCCCGTGGAGACCATAGAATGGTAGGTGGAAGCAATGAAGAAAGCATTACGAACAGAATGGATCAGAGAAATTCGTTATAGTCTTCCGAGATTTTTGTCTATCTTATTTTTAGTAGCACTTGGAGTTGCATTTTTCGCTGGAATTCGTGCTACGGAGCCGGATATGAGGGAAACGGTGGATCGTCAGTATGACGATGAGAATTTCATGGACCTTCGCGTTTTGAGTACACAGGGACTGACGGATAAGGATGTGGAAGCAGTCAGTAAGACAGAGGGGGTGCAAAAAGCGGAGGGAACTTATACCAAAGATGTTCTTTGCGATATTGGACAGAGCGAAGTGGCAATTAAGGTGTATGCAAAAACCGATTCTTTGAATCAGATGCATATGGAAGAGGGCAGAGATTTAAAAAAGAGTGGGGAATGCCTTGTGGATGCCAGATTTGCACAGGAAAATAAAGTAAAGATAGGAGATACGATTACCTTAAAGTCAGGAAGTGAGGATGAGGACTTAAAAGATTCCTTGAAGAAGATAACATACAAGATTGTAGGGTTGGTCAATTATAATTATTATCTGACCAGAGACCGGGGAACGACCACCATCGGAAATGGAAAGATAGAAGGCTTCCTTGTCGTTCCAAAGGATGATTTTGATATGGATGTCTATACGGAAATTGCGGTTTCCATAAAAGGTGGAAAAGAATTGACGACTTATACCGATGCATATGAGGACAAGGTGGAGTCAGTTGTGGATAATCTTGAAGAAATCAAAGGAACGCGTGAACAAATTCGATATGAAGAGATTAAAAAAGAAGCCAATGACAAGATTGAAGATTCGGAAAAGGAATATCGAAAGGAAAAGAAAAAGGCACAAAATGAGCTGAAAAAAGCAAAGGACAAACTGGACCAGGCCAAAAATGAACTTACTCAGGCTGAAAATGAGCTTGCTCAAGCCAAAGCAGAGCTGGATTCTGGGGAAAAGCAGTTAGCGTCCGGGCGAAAACAGTATGAGAATGGCATAGCTCAGTTAAAATCCGGCAAACAGCAATATGAAGATGGACTTACGCAATACCGTCAGGGAGTAAAAGACTATGAAAAGCAGGAGCAACAGCTTTCCCAGGCGAAGGAAGCCCTGGATCAGGCCATTGCTGCTTATGGGATTACTTATGATCAATTGGATGAGAATTATGGGGAGTTATATCAGCAGTACCTGCAATATCTGGAAGGAAAGAAGCAGTTAGAAGCAGGGAAAGCAAAGCTGGATAAGACAAAAAGTACGTTGGATGCTACAAAGAAAAAGTTAGATGCCTCAGAAACCAAACTTCAGAATACAAAAAGTAGACTGGAAGCATCGAAAACAAAGCTTGCTCAAGGACGTAAAGAATACGAAGCAGGCTTGATACAGCTGAAATCCGGTCGTAAGGAATACCAGAAAGGGCTTGCTAAGTACCAAAAAGAAAAGAAAAAGGCGGAACAGGAATTTAAAAAGGCGGAACAGAAAATACAGGATGCAAAGGATGAAGTGAAAAAACTGAAAAAGGGCAAATGGTATTTATTAGACCGTAATAAGATTCAGTCTTATGTGGAATTTGGTCAGGATTCAGAAAGAATCGGTGCAATTGGAAAGGTATTTCCATTCATCTTTTTCCTGGTTGCAGCCATGGTCAGTCTGACCACAATGACCAGAATGGTTGAAAAGGAGCGAACGCAGCTGGGAACAATGAAGGCTCTTGGCTACAGCAAACTTCAGATTGCAGGAAAGTATCTGATCTATGCAGCACTGGCAACGATACTGGGAAGCATGCTGGGGGCAGCAGCTGGGGAGTTTATTCTTCCACATATTATTATTACAGCGTATTGCATGATGTATGTGGGAATTCGCCAGGTAGTTGTTCCATTTCATATAGATCTGGCATTATTAGCGGCGACTGCGGCGTTTGTTACTACCTTGGGAGCAACGATGTTGTCTTCCTATAGAGCTCTTATGGAAGTGCCGGCTCAGCTGATGAGACCAGAAGCACCAAAAGAAGGAAAGAGGGTTCTACTTGAGAGAATCCCGTTTATTTGGAAGAGGATCAGTTTTTCCTGGAAATCTTCTATTCGTAATCTTTTGCGCTATAAGAAAAGATTTTTTATGACGATTTTTGGTATTAGTGGCTGCATGGCTCTTTTGCTGGTAGGATTTGGATTGGAGGATTCTATATTTGCAATTACGAATAATCAGTATACGAAGATCAGGGTATATGATGCCATTGTGGGATTTGATGAAGAGGATGAGGATCTTAAAGAGCACATGGATCAAGTTCTTAGTGAGAAGGAAGTCACTTCAGGAATACGGGCAAGAGAAACTTCTGTAGATGTTGAAACAGAAGAAGGAAGTAAGACTGGAGATGTTATAGTACCTGAGGATAAAAAGGAAATTGAAAAGTATATTAAATTCAAAGACCGTACTACTGGAAAAAGCTATCACATGTCAGACGACGGAGTTATCATTACAGAAAAGCTGGCTAAAATCCTGAATATCGAAGTAGGAGATACCATCTGGTTAAAAGAAGGGGAAACAAAGAAAAAAGCCGTAAAAGTAATGGCCATTGCAGAAAATTATATGATGAATTATGTATTTATGTCAGATTCTTTGTACCAGTCTCTTTATAAAAAGGCTCCGGTATACAATCAGGTATTTGTGAATACTTTAAAGCACACGTCTTCATTTGAAGATGCTCTGAGTAAAAAACTGCTGAAGATGGAAGGCGTGACTTCTGTATCTTATGTATCCTCTGCGCAGGAAGAAATGGGAGAAATGCTTGGCAACTTAAATATTGTCGTCTTCGTATTGATAGCGGCGGCTGGTCTGTTGGCATTTGTAGTATTATATAATTTAAACAACATTAATATTGAAGAACGAAGAAGGGAATTAGCAACCATTAAAGTACTGGGATTTTATCAGCCAGAACTGGCGGCGTATGTCTATCGGGAAAATGTTTTACTGACGATCATTGGTATTGTGATCGGGATTTTCTTCGGTATGATTCTTCACCAATATGTTATCTTAACAGCAGAGGTGGATGCGATTATGTTCGGACGGACGATTTCTACGCAAAGCTATGTATATAGTATTTTGCTAACTATCTTCTTTGCCGTATTCGTCAATGGAGTTATGTATTTTAAATTGAAAAAAATTGATATGGTAGAATCCTTAAAGAGTGTGGAATAATTGGAAAGACCAAAATTTCCTCCTGCGTTTCGGTGTTTCGGATGCAGGAGGAAATTTTTGTCTATATGAGTCCAAAGGATTGCAATCCTTTTTCAATTCCATCATGGTAGATAGAATCAGTCGCTGGATAGCATTCTTTTAGTTCGGGAGTGGCATCTCCCATGACCATGGGATGTGCTACGGTTTCAAGCATTTCGATGTCATTTTTACTGTCGCCAAAGGCATAGGTATTTTCAATTGGAATATGTAGATAATCCAGCAGAGTCTGAATGCCGGTTCCTTTGGAATAACCTTTCAGGATGATTTCAATATAAACATATTCTTTATGAATGATCGTGTGAAAATGTCTGCTCAACTGGTCTGACAGTTTTTTGAGGAGACTGCGGTCTTCTGGATAGCCGGTAATTTTGGAAATACGGTCGGGAAGCTGCTGAATGGATTTTAAATAATCCCGATAATTTTGCTTCATTCGTATGACAGCAGGCTTGAATACATCAGGAACATAATCAGTATCATAATAAGCGTAATCGGAATTTTCTACGTAAAACGGAACGTGAAAATCATAAAGTGTTTGTATGGTATTGTGACAGTCAACTCCCGTAATGGCAGCATCCAGAAGAACATGATTCTGAAAAGATACATAAGTTCCACAGCCTCCGATCATGCCATGAAAGGGCATCTGGCGGATTTCTGGAGGTAAGATGGACTGGTTGCGTCCGGTACACAGGATGACATAGTGACCATTTTGAATACACTGATTTATGGAACGAATGGTACTTTGAGGAACCAGGCAGTCTCCACGATAGAGAGTGCCATCCACATCAAAGAAGATTATTTTCTTATTCATCGTTTTTATCACCTCGTATTAGCATATAATATCAGAAATTTCTAAAAATTTATTAGATTTTATCGTAGCATTTTAGTCTTTCGCGGTCAAGAAAAAACACTCCACCTTTTTCAGGAGATGTGGTATAATGGGTACACTTACTAAATTGAACGAAAGGGAGTTATGATAATGAAGAAAATTGCAACAGAAAAAGCACCAGGAGCAATCGGTCCATATTCACAGGCTGTTATTTGTGGAGGAATGTTATATACATCCGGACAGATTTGTTTAGATCCTTCTACAGGAGATGTGGTAACAGGTGGAATCGAAGATCAGACTCATAGAGTATGTAAGAATTTGGGAGCAGTATTAGAAGCAGCTGGAACAGATTTTGATCATGTAGTAAAGACTACCTGTTTCCTGGCTGATATGAATGATTTTTCTGCATTTAATAAAGTTTATGGTGAATATTTTACATCTAAGCCAGCCAGATCCTGTGTGGCAGTAAAGTCTCTTCCAAAAGGAGTATTGTGTGAAGTTGAGGTTATTGCCTCTGTAAAATAAAAGGAGCGTGCTCATTATGGAGCATTTATTTCGATTAAAGGAAAGAAATACGAATGTAAGGACAGAGATCGCAGCAGGAGCTACCACCTATTTTGCTATGATTTATGTAGTCAGCATCATTGTCACGATGATGATGGATACTGGCATGCCGGAAGAGGCCGCATATACCTCTGTTTTGTTTGCTTCTGGATTGGGATGCATGATTATGGGTCTGTTGGCGAATTATCCTGTAGGCCTTGCTCCAAGTCTGGGAGTTACGGCATTGTTTTCATCCACTTTATGTGGGCGAATGGGATATAGCTGGCAGGCAGGGCTTTGCGCAGTTTTTCTCGTGGGTATAATCATGTTGCTCATAGCAGTCACCGGTATTCGAACTGCTATTTTAAGATCGATTCCAGCTCATTTGAAGAATGCTATCAGCGCAGGAATTGGATTTTTTCTCACATTTGTTGGATTAAAAAATTGTGGAATCATTGTAAATAGTGAACAGAATTATGTGGCATTGGGAAAGATTTTTAGCGCAGAGGTTTTAGTTTCTCTTTTTGGAATCATAA
>OBLI01003230.1_pt1 | contig 12773 bp, 9 predicted proteins | sample 1519701 | NCBI WGS metagenome assembly OBLI01 (sample SAMEA3663005, study PRJEB22513) | pig gut metagenome | biome: pig gut; feature: pig-associated habitat; material: faeces | place: France | collected 2012 | reverse complement strand
GCAGCTGTCAAAGTAGTTTTACCATGGTCAACGTGTCCGATTGTACCAATGTTAACGTGTGGTTTACTACGATCGTATTTTTCTTTTGCCATTTAGGAAAAGCCTCCAATAAAATATATTTTATAGATAGACGGTAGGCAATACAGTCTAACTTTACCTTATTATTTTAACAAATTCCGGTAAAATTGCAAGCCTTAACCATGCCTTTTTCAAATTTTACTTGTTTTCTGTTTTTTAAAAAGGGGGAAAGCAGGATGATTTTGTCTGCTTTTTCTTCTGTCTATTCTACCGTCTATGCGATAAGTGTCACATTGGACTTCTTCTATTATAGTAAAAAAAGCTTGAGTTGTCACTCAAACTTCTTTAGACCTGACGGTTAAAAGGGATGATTTTGTCGTCTGTTGGTGAAATCATCTTTGCTCTACGTCTCTGTTCTTTTTGTTCTTCTTCTGCTCTATAGATAGCGTCTCGTTTTTCATTGGCATCGATATTGAGGACGATTCCTATTGCAACTGAAAGTACTAGGAGACTATTTCCACCTTGAGATAGGAAGGGGAAAGTTACCCCAGTAGATGGGATGAGTCCTGAGATACCACCGATATTGACAAAGACCTGCATCAAGAGCATACCGCCGATACCCAGCGCCATCATGGAGTTAAAAGGATTTTTCGCCTTGATACCCACATGAAAGATACGTAAAATCAAGAAAAAGACCAAAGCTAAGATGAGACAAGCACCAATGACACCTAGCTCCTCCATAACGATAGAAAAGACAAAGTCGGTCGTTGACTCTGGCAGATAGCCCCGCTTTTCAATGGAGTTACCAAGACCTAGCCCAAACCAACCACCATTACTCATAGCATAGTAAGAGTTTGCCAGCTGGTGTCCTGAGTCTGTCACGTCCTTAAAGGGGTTGTAAAAAGCACTGAAACGCTTAGCGACATAACCAAAGATAGGCACTTTTCCCATGGTCTCTACACCAACAATAGCAATCAAGCCAAGAAAGGCAGCCGATACCGTCACAATAGCTGTCAAAAGACCAGAGAACCAGCGGTAGCCCACCCCACTGACAGAGTACATGATGACCGCTGTCAATACGATAATCGCCGCATTCCCAAGGTCAGGTTGGATGACAACCATCCCGATAAGTAAACCCGCCAGTCCTTGAGGTCTGACCAACTTCTAGGAATCCACTTGCGCTTGGTCAATGCCTGATAGTCATAAGTCTCAATCAACTTCTGCTTTCTGGCAAAGGTAAAGGCTAAGAGCCAGACGATAAGGACCTTAAGATACTCCGCCGGCTGAAAGCTAATCGGACCAAGCACAATCCAGCCGTGTGCTCCATTGACCGTTTGTGTAAAGAAACGTGCGATAAAGAGCAAAATCATCTCGACAATCAAAGCAATTCGCAGAACATTGCCGTTTTTCAAAAAGTTTAGCTTGAGTTTATAGATAAAAGCAATAGCTGCTAAACTCACTATCCAAAACACTCCCTGATTAAATACGGACTTAAAAGGATTGAGCCCACTACTAATCAAGCTGACGCTGGTCGTCGAATAAATAACAATCAAGCCCAGCACCGACAAAATCAAATAAGGAATGAGGATAGAGTAATTTAGCAAATGGCGTTTCTCAATTTTCATAAAGACCTCGTTCATTCAAAACTTGCATTTACCATTATATCATCTTTGCTAGGCAATGTAAAAGTTGAACAGCAAGATAAAACCTACAGCTTTTACACTGTAGGTTTCTCTATTAGCCTGAATTACGCAAGCCTGTTGCAATACCGTTGATGGTGATGTGAATGAGTTTTTCATAATCTTCACCCAACTGGTCATTGCGTAAGCGCTTGATGAGTTCGATTTGGATGTAGTTGAGCACATTAAAGTATGGCAAGCGGTAATCAAGACTAGCACGTAAGCTTGGGCTTTCTGCTAGGAGCTCATCATGTCCTTCGATAGCTAAAATCACATTTTTGGTCAACTGCCACTCATCTAAGATAATGTTAAAGACGTCTCTGACTTCTTCTTCCTTAGCTAATTGAGCGTATTGGAAGGCGATATTCATGTTTGATTTTGACAGCACCATATCCACATTTGACAGCAACGAGTTGAAAAATGGCCATGTCTTATACATGTGTTGGAGTTTAGCCAGATTTGCCTCGTCTTGGTCGATAAAGTGCTTAAAGGCAGAGCCAACACCGTACCAACCTGGAAACATGATACGGTTTTGTGACCATGAGAAGACCCAAGGAATGGCACGCAGACCTGAAATTTCAGTGATGGTCTTACGAGCTGCTGGACGTGAGCCGATGTTGAGACTAGACACTTCCTTAATCGGACTCGCTTCAAAGAAATAATCATAGAAATGAGGGTTGCCAAACACCAAGTCACGATAGATGACATTACTATCTTGCACCACAGCGTCCATAATCTCTCTGAAGCCGTCAATCTCGCTTGGATTAGCAATCATCTGAGTGACCATACGGTTGATAGAAGCTGAAATCAACATCTCTAGGTTGTAGTAAGCAGCGTCTTTGTTGCCGTATTTGTTTTCGATGATTTCTCCTTGCTCAGTTAGGCGGATACGATCCTTGATAGAGCCAAATGGTTGAGAGGTGATGGCTTCGTAAGATGGACCGCCACCACGACCAACAGTCCCACCACGACCGTGGAAGAAAGTAATCTTGACACCGTGGTCATCACCAATCTTGGTCAAATCATTTTGCGCTTTGTAAAGTGTCCAACCAGAAGCGAGGTAGCCACCGTCTTTATTGGAGTCAGAGTAGCCTAGCATGATTTCTTGGTAGCCTTTATTGGCTGCGATCCAATTTTTGACAATATCGTACTCAAGGTACTGTGTCATGATAGTACGTGAGTTGTCAAGGTCCTCAATGGTCTCAAAGAGAGGTACGATTTGGATACGAGCTGACTCGCTGTCTGTTAGACCAACTTCTTTTAGCATGATAGCAAGCTCAAACATATCAGAGACACTTTCTGTGTGTGAGATGATATGTTGCTTGATGACGTCATCTCCTAACTGGTCTTTTAACTCACGAGCTGTTCTAAAAATAGCCAACTCTTTTTCCAGCAATTCAGACTTAGGCGCATGCGTTGAAGATAGCGGACGTGGATCTTCGAGCAGTTCTTTTAGGAGAACTTGGCACTTCTCATCCTCTGAGAGCTCGCTGTAGTTGTCAACGATGTGAGCAGATTTGAGCAATTCTGCCACACAAGCCTCATGAACACTAGAGTCTTGACGCATGTCGATACTTGCTAGGTAGAAGCCAAAGACATCAACAGCCTGTAATAACTCTTCAAAGTCACCTTTGATAAGAGCGTGGTCACCATTAGCCTCTAGAGACTCTTTGATGGTCAACAAATCTTGCTTAAAGTCAGCTGCACTTGTGTAGTGTGGAAAGACCTCATGCTTAAACTCAGACGCTACCTCCGTCAATTTGTCTTGGACATAGCGAGCAACGACACTAGCGTTGTTAGTGCTGGTGTAGACATCTCCTAGAGTTGTAGTACGTTTTGGAATGCCGTCTGTCTTGAGTTCAATCAGCGTTTGAATGACTTTTGATTGGATATAGTTAAAGGCTTTGCGGTAAGGCTCGTTTTCACGGTAGACAGAGGTATCGTTTGAGTGCTCTGCCATTTCCTTAACCGCATCAGACGCCTGACAAAGCGTGGTTGAGAGTGAGAATGTACGGTAAAGCGTGGTTAATTTCTCAATGTAGTAATTGAGGATAACCTCACTTTGGACGGTCGCTGACATGCGCAGCGTCTCAGCTGTGACGTATGGGTTACCATCACGGTCACCACCAATCCACATACCCATAGTGATAGGGCGTGGGTTGTCTAGTGTGAGACCACGCTCACTGGCTAATTTTTTGTACTCTGTCGTTAGTTTTGTAATCGCCTTAATCAAAGAAACGTTATAGTATTCCATGACATTGGTGATTTCATTTTTGACCTTGAGTTTACGCTCACGGATGATATCGGTCTGCATGATAATCTCAACATAGCGGCGCAGCTCATCCAACCATTTTTCTCTGTTGACGATACCAGCCTGCACATCACGGTATTTGCGTAAAAGGTCATGAATTTGAGTGGTCAACTCAAGGACTGTTTTACGCTGTACCTGCGTTGGGTGGGCAGTTAGGACTGGTACGACATTGACATGCTCTAGGATTTCCTTGGCATTGTCCTTGTCGCTTACGGTATCAATGGTAGCTGATAATTTCCCCAAGTAGTCACTGTCAGTGTTATTGGCATAATTGACCTTGTAAGCAAGATCCACATCCTCAGAGATGTTGATAAGAAGCGGTAAGATAGAGAAATACCTCGCCACTACAACCATCTCATCATTACTAATCGTAGCTACTAGCTTTTCAAGCTCCACATACTGGTCAGTAGCTGAGAGAGACACCAACTCCTGAATGGTCTCAAAAGTTTCCTCTCCTACCAATTGCTGGGCAGTCTCATCCAGCAGACGCTTCAAAATAGCGACCTCTTCGGTGATATGCCCATTGCTGCTACTGCTTTCTAACTTTTTAGTCGTCACAGATTTCACTCCTCTCATCTGGCTTTAATGATACATTAAAGACTTCTTGCTATTATCATACCTTTTTTGACCTTAAAAGTAAACTTATTTCTGAAAAATTACCAGTTATTTACGAATATTCTGACATCAAAAAGATAGTAAAATTCGTTGTTATCGTTTTCAATTGTGTTATACTAGTAAATGAAATAAAATCAAAGGAGACACCTATGGAACTCAAAAAACGTTCAGAATTTCCCGAGAATGAACTCTGGGATTTGACCGCTCTCTACAAAGACCGTGAAGATTTTCTCTTGGCGATTGAAAAAGCGCTAGAGGATGTGCGTGTTTTTCGCAAAAACTATGAAAACAAACTGACAAATGTGGATGACTTCACACAAGCTTTGATGGAAATCGAGCAAATCTACATCCAGATGAGTCACATTGACACGTATGCTTTCATGCCACAGACGACCGACTTTAGCAATGAAGAGTTTGCCCAAATCGCCAAGGCTGGGAGTGACTTTATGACCAAAGCTAGCGTTGAGCTTAGCTTCTTTGACACGGCTCTAGCGCAAGCTGATGAGGCGATTTTAGATGAACTAGAGGAAAATCCACACTTTAGCGCAGCCATTCGTCAGGCAAAAATCCAAAAAGCGCACCTTCTAGCTCCAGAAGTCGAAAAAGCGCTCACCAATCTCAACGAAGTCATGGGCGCACCTTACGATATCTATACCAAAATGCGAGCTGGCGACTTTGCCATGGAGGACTTTGAGGTGGACGGCAAGACCTACACCAACTCCTTTGTCCTCTATGAAAACTTCTACCAAAACCATGAGGATGCAGCTATTCGTGACAAGGCTTTTCGCTCCTTCTCAAAATGTCTGAGACAACATCAAAATGCTGCCGCTGCGGCTTACCTCGCCAAGGTCAAGTCTGAAAAGCTCATCGCTGACATGCGTGGCTATGCTTCTGTCTTTGACTATCTCCTTGCTGAGCAGGAGGTAGACCGCTCCATGTTTGACCGTCAGATTGACCTCATCATGACAGAGTTTGCCCCAGTCGCTAGAAAATTTCTCAAACATGTCGCCGAGGTCAATGGTCTTGAGAAGATGACCTTTGCCGATTGGAAACTGGATATTGACAATGAACTCAATCCTAACGTGACCATTGATGAGGCTTACGACCTTGTCATGAAGTCTGTAGCTAGTCTAGGAAGCGAGTACACAAAAGAGGTCGAGCGCTATCAGAAAGAGCGCTGGGTAGACTTTGCAGCCAACGCCAACAAGGACTCTGGTGGCTACGCTGCTGACCCTTACAAGGTACACCCTTATGTGCTGATGAGCTGGACGGGACGTATGAGCGATGTCTACACGCTCATCCATGAGATTGGACACTCAGGACAGTTTATCTTTTCTGACAATCACCAAAGCTACTTTAACACGCACATGTCGACCTATTATGTCGAAGCACCGTCAACCTTCAATGAGCTTTTACTCAGTGATTACCTAGAGCATGCCTTTGACACAGCTCGTCAAAAACGCTTTGCTCTTGCTCACAGACTGACAGATACTTACTTCCACAACTTCATCACGCACTTGCTGGAAGCTGCCTTTCAACGTAAGGTTTATACCCTCATCGAAGAGGGCGGCACCTTTGGCGCTGAGCAATTAAATGCTATCATGAAGGAAGTGCTTAGCGACTTCTGGGGCGATGCGGTTGAGATTGATGACGACGCTGCTCTGACTTGGATGCGCCAAAGCCACTACTACATGGGACTTTACAGCTATACTTACTCAGCAGGCTTGGTGATTGCAACCAGCGGTTTTCTCCACCTCAAGTCAAGTCCTAACGGAGCTTCTGACTGGCTTGATTTCCTCAAGTCTGGTGGTAGCAAGACACCGCTTGAGACGGCTAAAATCATTGGTGCAGACATCAGTACAGACAAGCCACTGCGTGACACCATCCAGTTCTTGAGTGACACGGTTGATAGCATTATCGCCTATAGCGAAGCTATCTCACAATAATTCACAAAAGTCTCCACAGGGAGGCTTTTTATCGTGAGACGTAGCTTGTAATATGTAAAACGCTATCATTTTTAATCTATTTTCCCCTCAAATAGAAGAAAGCAGGCGAAAAACTTTGCTATTTTAGCTATTTTACGGTACAATAAAACCAAATGAGAAGAAGAATTAAGCCTATTGTGGTCTATCTCTTTCTTGGTTTTCTCGCTGTTTGTTTGCTCTATAGCCATCACAAAATGCAAAAAGCTTATGAGCAACAGCTGACCGATGCCAAAAATAGTATCCCTTCTGTCAGCGAAACCAGCACAACCAAGACGACCAAAAGCACCACAGATGAAGACGAATTTGTTCTAAAACCGATAATTGATGTCTCGGGCTGGCAACGTCCTAGCGAGATTGACTACGATACACTTTCAAATAATATCTCAGGCGCTATTGTCCGTGTCTATGGAGGCTCACAGATTACTAGCAGCAACAACGCCGCCTATACAACAGGTGTGGATAAAGCCTTTAAAGAGCATATCACCGCCTTTCAAAAGCGTAATGTCCCTGTTGCTGTCTACAGCTACGCTTTAGGTAAAAGCGTCAAGGAGATGAAGGCAGAAGCTAGAAGTTTTTATAAAAACGCTTCGCCTTACAACCCAACCTTTTACTGGATTGACGTTGAGGAAAAGACCATGTCCAATATGAATAAAGGGATCAAGGCTTTTCGTGACGAGCTGAGACGCTTAGGCGCTAAGAATGTTGGACTTTATATCGGTACTTACTTTATGGAAGAACAGGGCATTTCTACAAAAGGGTTTGACGCCGTTTGGATACCAACTTATGGTACTGACTCAGGCTACTATGAAGCTGCACCAAACACGACACTCACCTATGATTTGCACCAATATACATCACAGGGAGTTTTGCCTGGATTTGACAATGTCCTTGACCTCAATCAAATCGCAGTGACCAAGGACACTAAAAAGACCTACGAAAAACTCTTTGGCAAAGTGACTTCTAAAAACTAGCGTGTACCTTTTAGGACGCGCTGTTTTTACGACAATAAGACCAGAAAGGATAAAGATGGCAAAAGCAAAAAAACTCAAAAAAACACTGGTTGACCAAATCTTAGACAAGGCAAAAATAGAGCATGACAGCCTTGCGCTAAACGCTCTAAAAGATGACCTTCCAGACGACATCGACAAATCTGACATTTACAAAACTCTAGCCCTTATCGGGGACAAGACAGGTCCTCTTATCGGTATCGTGCCTATCACCGAGCACCTGTCTGAAAAGAAACTCGCCAAGGTCTCTGGCAATAAAAAGGTCAGCATGATTCCACAAAAAGACCTGCAAAAAACAACTGGCTACGTCCACGGTGCCAACAACCCTGTCGGTATCCGCCAAAAGCATACCTTTCCGATTTACATTGACAATACCGCAAAAGACAAGGGCTTTTTGATTGTCTCTGCTGGTGAGATTGGGCGCTCCATTCGCATTGACAGCCAGACACTAGCTGATTTTGTCTCTGCTGACTTTGCAGATTTATTAGAAACACATTGAGGGAAAATAATGAAAATCTATTTTGTACGACACGGAAAAACGGAATGGAACTTAGAAGGGCGTTTTCAGGGAGCCAAAGGGGACTCGCCACTGCTGTCTGAGGCTCGTGATGAACTAGCAGAGCTTGGCGTATTTTTACAAAACGTCCCTTTTGACGCTGCTTTTTCTAGTGATTTAAAGCGGGCTGTGGATAGCGCAGAGGTGATTATGGCGCAAAACAATCAGCCTATCGCAATCACTACAACACCTGCTCTACGAGAGTGGCATCTCGGCAAACTTGAAGGGCAGAAGGTTTCGGTCATCACAGACATCTACCCGCAGGAGATGACCGCTTTTCATCACAATCTGGCTGCTTTTCACTCGGGTTATTTTGAAGCAGAGACGCCGCATGATACTACCATACGTGTCAAGCGCTTTTTACAAACACTCGCTGACAAGGACTATCAAAATGTCCTCATCGTCGGGCACGGTGCCAATCTGACTGCCTCTATTCGTACCCTCTTAGGCTACGACATCGGTGAACTCCGCCAAAATGGAGGTCTTGACAATGCCAGTGTCACTGTCCTTGAAACCACAGATTGCAAACACTACGACAGCCTCACTTGGAACGACAAAACTTATCTTGAAACCGTTGAAACCATCGCTTAAAAAAAGGATTTTGGACATTTCCAAAATCCTTTTTTTATTGATTAGCGTGCGTACTTCATACGCAAGATTTTTTCTTGTTGTGGCGTCAAGCGCAGTAAAATCACGACCTTGTCAATGCTAATATTGCTCTCAAGCAGACGCTCAGCCGCCATCATCAAGCCATTGTTAATCCCCAACTCAAGAACTGGGTTTTTCTTGTCATTGACGTCAAAAATAAATTTATTGTCCGGTAGGTCAAAGAGCACCTTGACAGCCCCGTAAAGCTGCTCAAAATTGTCAATCTCAAGGTCGTAGACAGGCTTTGTGCCCGACTTTAGCTTACGTCCACGGTGGTTGAACCACATGGAGTGCCAACCGCCATTAAAAGCTCCCATGATGTCATTGTCATAGGAATCGCCAACATAAAGGGTCGTTGCAGGATTCATGTCAAACTGCTGAGCCGCTAGGTTAAAGATTTCCTTTTCAGGCTTTTGAAAACCCGTCGCTTGGCTGACGATGACACGCTTAGGGTCGACATAGTCGTATAGCCCTAGCTTTTTGACCTTTTTGAGCTGGTGTTCTGTTGGACCATTGGTAATCACTCCCATCGGCACATTTTTGGACTTGAGAAAGTCAAGCGTCATGCGCATCTCATCCAGCATAGTGATATTTTCCAGTTCTTTTTCATAGACTTCTTGGAAATGGCTGCCGCTTTCTTGGTCAATCTCATGATAGCCAAACTCAAGAAGCGTCTCCTTGCAGCGCCAAAATCTGAAATACTCTGTCGTCCACTCGCCAGCCATGACACGTGGAAAACCAATATCAGAATAATGACGAAAACGAATGTAGGCTTGATTGATACAGCTCATATCAAAGTCTGGAAAACACTTCTCAACAGCCACACGATAAGGCGCCTGCTGGTCATAGATAGTATCATCAACGTCAAATACAATGGAAGTAATCATTATTTAGTCCTTTCTACTCCTTATTAGTATACCTTTTTTAGAAAATTATTGCAATGTGACAAGTATCACAATAGAAAGCCTCGACAATCTAAAAATATAGTGAAGTCTCCTTTTATTTATGGTATAATAGCGGAGAGAAACTACTTGGAGGAAATGATGTCAAACGAACATAATGAAACATTAAATGACCAACAAATTGTCCGCCGTGAAAAAATGGCGGCTTTAGCTGAGCAAGGAATCGACCCTTTTGGGAAACGATTTGAGCGCACAGCAACATCTGGTCAATTAAAAGCAAAATACGCTGACAAAACCAAAGAAGAACTACACGAAATCAACGAAACAGCTATCATCGCAGGGCGATTGATGACTAAGCGTGGAAAAGGTAAGGTTGGCTTTGCACATCTCCAAGACCGAGATGGACAAATCCAAATCTACGTCAGAAAAGACGCTGTCGGTGAGGAAAACTACGACATCTTCAAAAAGGCTGACCTTGGTGACTTTTTAGGCGTTGAAGGTGAGGTTATGCGCACAGATATGGGTGAGCTCTCTATCAAGGCGACACACATCACCCACCTCTCTAAGGCGCTTCGCCCACTGCCTGAGAAGTTCCACGGGCTGACTGACATTGAGACCATTTACCGCAAACGCCACCTCGACTTGATTTCAAACCGTGATAGCTTTGAGCGCTTTGTCACACGTTCTAAAATCATCTCTGAAATCCGCCGTTACCTTGATGGGCTTGGCTTCCTTGAAGTGGAGACACCTGTTTTGCACAATGAAGCTGGTGGTGCTGCTGCTCGTCCATTTATCACGCACCACAATGCGCAAGATATGGACATGGTGCTTCGTATCGCAACGGAGTTGCACCTCAAACGCTTGATTGTCGGTGGCATGGAGCGTGTCTATGAGATTGGACGTATCTTCCGTAACGAAGGCATGGACGCTACACACAACCCAGAGTTTACTTCTATTGAGGTTTACCAAGCCTATGCTGATTTCCAAGACATCATGGACTTGACTGAAGGCATCATCCAACACGCTGCTAAGGCAGTTAAGGGAGACGGTCCTATCACTTATCAAGATACTGAAATCATGATTAACGAGCCATTTAAGCGTGTGCACATGGTGGACGCTATCAAGGAAGTGACTGGCGTTGACTTCTGGCGTAAAATGAGCCTAGACGAAGCTAAGCAACTAGCTGCTGACAAGGGTGTCCCTGTTGAAAAACACTTCACTAGTGTCGGACACATCATCAATGCTTTCTTTGAAGAATTTGTCGAAGAAACCCTTATCCAACCAACCTTCGTCTACGGTCATCCTGTCGAAGTGTCACCGCTTGCTAAGAAAAATGCAGACGACCCACGCTTTACAGATCGCTTTGAGCTCTTTATCATGACTAAAGAATATGGTAATGCCTTTACTGAGCTCAACGACCCAATCGATCAACTTGAGCGCTTCAAAGCACAAGCCGCTGCCAAAGAGCTGGGTGATGACGAAGCGACTGGCATTGACTACGACTACGTCGAAGCCCTTGAGTACGGCATGCCACCAACTGGCGGACTCGGTATCGGTATCGACCGTCTCGTCATGCTCCTCACTGACACCACAACCATCCGTGATGTCTTGCTGTTTCCGACGATGAAATAAAACAAAAAAATGATAGCAAAGCTATCGTTTTTTTGTGTTAGAGAGTCACCTGCCCATTCATGAGCATGGGTAAAAGCCAATCGCGTAGTTGAGCGAGTTCTTGGTTTTGCACCTCACATATACGCATTAAATCATTTACTCTTTCTATATCATTGCAAAATTTTTTTAAAGTTGTACTATCTGGGATTATGATTGGTAAAACTTCTACATCTTTCGGATAAACATGAGGTTGCGCGGACCCTCTAGCTTGACTATATAGATAACCTTGCCGCTGTAACATAGCCATGTATATATAGAGGGTTTCACCACTGCCACTTCCCTGTACGGTTATGCAGTCATTTGCAAAAATTTTTTCTCTCCAAAATCTGATAAAACCTGCGTTTGCTCCTGAGGCACTAACTGTGATTATATCCGCCTCTCTATTATAAATATTATGATAGTAAGCAAAATCCAAACCTCCAGATACAACTTTAAATTCACCAGTAGTTATAACCTCTTTCTTAGTTATCAACTGACCTTTTTTCACAATCGAATATTCCCCCAACTTCTTCACTTCCCATCCCTCAGGAATTTCTCGTTTGAGCGTTTCGTTATAGACCATTTTGCCTCCTGATGATTTGTAGGGCTTACCACTCTCATCTGGAAAATCAAACTGCACAAACCAGTAGTCATAGAGAGTCTTTGCCATGGCTTCTAGCTGGGTATTGATTTGTTTGTTGAGTTCTATCTTATCGTCAAAATTAGATAAAACTTTTGCTATTTTTTTTTGCTCAACAAGATCTGGAACTAGAAACTCTGATATCATCAACTCGTTTTCATTAACGCGTTTTCTACCTGAGGTACCTTCCATTAAACTAATTGCCTTAGTCCGAAACAGAGGACTCACAGAGAGATAATATAAAAACTTTGGTTCGGTATCTGACTTTGCCCTCAGAACAATAAATTCTGTCGAGCCAAAACCAATTTCATCCTTGTCTAAAATATCAACAAATGCTGTTTTACCATTTTCAAGACACGGTGTGATCTTCGCTACTAGCGTATCTCCATTTCGAAATTTTGTTCCTCCTGATTTATACTTTACCAAATCAAAACCATCTATTTTTCTTTGAAATTCTGTCAGTTTTGTCATGGGAATGTTTTTTGCAATTTGTCCCTTTTCAATTTTTTCTGTCGGTTTAATTTGTGCTATATCTTCTAAAGCCTTAAATTTCCACTCACTCATACCGCAACCCCTCCATCTGCTTTTCAATCTCCTTTTCCAACTCATGGCTTTTAGCGAAGAGTTGAGATAAGCTTTCTTTATATTTCTTCATATTCTGCTCAAACTCTTCTGCACTAATATCCACATAGTCAATTTTTATCTCAAAGTACTGCCCCGCTGACAAGCTATAGTTTTTCGCTTTTACCTCGTCATAGGTCA
>OBLI01003229.1_pt1 | contig 12773 bp, 8 predicted proteins | sample 1519701 | NCBI WGS metagenome assembly OBLI01 (sample SAMEA3663005, study PRJEB22513) | pig gut metagenome | biome: pig gut; feature: pig-associated habitat; material: faeces | place: France | collected 2012 | reverse complement strand
AGGCTGTTAATCGCGGAGATTAACAGCCTATGTGGGTACTCGGAGCGGGACTTGAACCCGCACAGCCTAAAGGCCAAGGGATTTTAAGTCCCTCGTGTCTACCGATTCCACCATCCGAGCAGCTATTGCGGTAAACAAATGCGGTGCAAAGGTAATGCAATTTTTTTGTTTTGACAAATATTTGAAAAACAAAAATCTGCGGTTAGTATGAGGTGATGATGTAACCTCCGTTCACCGATTGGCGGCATTTGTAGGGCTGAAGCCCCACTTTTTGGCTAAGTGCTGTGCCTGAGAGCGGTCCGCCAGCGCCATTGAGCACGTTGTAGTGCGAGCCGCATTTGGGGCAAATGGCATCGAATGTGGTGGGGTCGACGGTGAGCGTGTATTCTGGTCTGCGCTCCACTGGGCAGGCAGCGTCGAACGCCAGTGGCGCATACGAGCCAGTGGATGTGTCGAGCCCCATGATGAGCAGCACGCCGCCAAAGCCGGTGAATGTGTTGGCGTTGTAGGGGAAATTGGCTGGCAACTGCTTATCGCGGCTGAAGATGCGGTAATCGCCCACGCCAGTCACGCCGTAGGTGTTCCACACGCCGTATGTGCCCAAGTCGATGCGCACGGTGTAGGAGGGAAGCACCTTGTTGTCGATGTGGTTGCAACTGGCAAACACACCCAAAAGCATAATCAGTAAAAGCGTTTTCTTTATCATCTGTTATTTCATTATTGAGAATCAATATTTGTGTGTGACTAAGGTGTGCCAAATCACCAAATAGACATCACCATAGCGTAGGGACATGCCTTCGGCATGTTTCAAAGGAAGTGACCAAAATTTCAACGCATTAGAAACATGCCAAAGGCATGTCCCTACGTTTTGAACATTCGCTCCATGCGTTGCCGTTATCTGCCGAGCAGGTGGCTGAACGCCTTGTGATAGGTTTCGAAATCGAAGCCATCGAGCGTGCGCTGGTAGAGGGCGGCGATGCGGTCGTTGCAGAGGTTGCCGATAGAGCCCTCGTGGGTGTGGTGCACCTTCTTCACTGGGGTGAACTTGCCAGCCTCGATGTCGAGTCCCACCTTCTTGTAGGCATCACGGAACGGCACGCCAGCGGCTGCGAGGCGGTTCACCTCCTCCACGCTGAACATGAGGTCGTAGCGCGCATCGTCGAGGATATGCTCGTTCACCTTCACTTGGCTCATCATGGCGTTGACCATCGAGAGAATAGCCTTGATTTCATCGAACGCTGGCAGGAAATCCTCCTTGGTGAGTTGCAAGTCACGGAAATAGCCCACAGGCAGATTGTTGGTGACCATTGTGATTTGGAACGGCAGTGCCTCCAGACGGTTGCAACGTGCGCGCGTCAATTCAAACACATCGGGATTTTTCTTGTGCGGCATAATCGAAGAGCCGGTGGTGAACTCGTCGGGGAGTTTGATGAACGCGAAGTTTTGCGAATTAAACATACATGCGTCGTACGCCAGTTTTGAAATGGTGGCGGCAATGTTGGCGATGGCTGCTGCCACGATTCGCTCGGTCTTGCCACGCCCCATCTGGGCGTACACCACATTGTAGTCGACCGACGCAAATCCGAGCAACTGCGTGGTGAGTTCGCGGTTGAGGGGGAACGACGAGCCGTAGCCAGCGGCAGAGCCCAGCGGATTGCGGTTGTTCACATCGTAGGCGGCACGGAGCACCACCAGGTCGTCGGCAAGCGATTCGGCGTAAGCCCCAAACCACAGTCCGAACGACGACGGCATTGCCACTTGCAAGTGGGTGTAGCCCGGCATCAACACGTCCTTATAACGCTCGCTCTGCGCCTGAAGCGTGTGGAAAAGCGTGGTGATGTGATGCACCACATCTTCAATCTCGCTGCGGATAAAGAGGCGAAGGTCCACGAGCACTTGGTCGTTGCGTGAGCGGCCAGAGTGGATTTTCTTGCCCACATCGCCAAGGCGACGCGTGAGCATCAGTTCCACTTGCGAGTGCACATCCTCAATGCCGTCTTCAATCACGAATTTGCCAGCCTCAATTTCGGCGTAAATCTCGCGCAGGGCAGCGGTGAGCTGGGAAAGCTCGTCGGCGGTGAGCAAATTGATGGTTTGCAGCATAGTGATGTGGGCGATCGAGCCAAGCACGTCGTAGCGAGCCAAATAGAGGTCCATTTCACGGTCGCGCCCCACGGTGTAGGTTTCCACATCGTGATCAACCTGTATGTTTTTTTCCCAAAGTTTTGATGCCATAATTTCTTGTTTTAGTCTAAAAATCGGAGAGCGTGTAAACGCAATCGGCAGCGGATGCCACGATTGGCTTATACGCCTTATTTTACGCAAAATTACAATATTATTTCCAACCTCAGCCCACGGCGAAAAACAAATTAACGCCAAAATGCAAATGTTTCACAAATTTTATTGCTATTTTTGCGTAAGAAATTGCCCAAATGAAGGCGAAACCACACCATCTCGCCCCCTCATTTGCGAAATATTTATAGTAGTTTTTTGGCTAAAAACAATTTATTGTAGTAGAAAAACTACTACAAAAACTACTACAAAAACTACCACAAAACTACCACAATAACTGCTCGGAACTAAGGGTGGTTATTGGATAATAAATGAATGATATGGAAGTATTATTTTCTGTGATTACTGTTACGTGGAATGCGGCTTGGGTGATTGCGCCCACGCTGAAGAGTGTGAAGGAGCAATCGTGCACCGACTATGAATATCTGGTGGTGGACGGCGCTTCGACCGACGACACCCTGCGCATGGTGAATGAGGCTGGCATTGCCGGCACTCGCATCGTGAGCGAGCGTGACAAGGGACTCTACGACGCTATGAACAAGGCCATTCGCCTTGCCAAAGGAAAATATCTGATATGGATGAACGCTGGCGACGCATTTGCCGCCGCTGATTCGCTTGCGCGTATGGCAGCCGTGGCAGGGAGCAATCCGGGTGTGATTTACGGTCAGACCCAAGTGGTGAACGCCGAGCGCAAAGTGGTGGGTATGCGCCACCTCACAGCCCCAGCGGTGCTTACTGCCGACAGTTTCAAGCACGGTATGCTGGTGTGCCATCAGGCGTTTGCTGCACGCCGCGACCTCGCTCCGCAATACAACCTCGCCTATCGCTTCAGCGCCGACTACGATTGGTGCATTCGTGTGCTCCAGCAGTCGGACCACAACGCCTATGTGGGCGATGCCCCCATCGTGAGTTTCCTCACCGACGGCTTGACCGACAAGCATCACAAGGCTTCGCTGAAAGAGCGCTACCACATCATGTGCCACTACTACGGCACCGTGGCCACCACCATTCGCCACATCGGTTTCGCTTTCCGCACCCTCGTCCGCAAAGTGAAAAACTGATTATATCTTTGTGTTTTTCAAAAAATCGCCCAATTATATCTTTGTGTTTTTCAATTTTTGCCACAATTATATCTTTGTATTTTTTAAAAAATCGCCCAATTATTTGTTTGTATTTTTCAATTTTAGTAACTTTGTAGCCTAAAACACAATATATTAGCATGTATCTAAAAAGAATCATAGACAAGTACCTTGAAGAATGGGCAAAAAGGGCAGACCACAAGCCAATCCTTCTGCGTGGTGCTCGACAGGTGGGAAAATCCAGTTCTGTCAAGCATTTGGGCCGACTATTCCAAAACTACGCAGAGATTAATTTTGAAAAATCGCCAATTTATAAGCAGGTTTTTGAAGCCGACCTCGATGCTGACCGAATCGTTAGCCAGTTGTCGGCATTGATAGGCATTGATATTATTCCTGGCAAAACGCTATTGTTTCTTGACGAAGTGCAGGAGTGCCCGAAAGCCATCATGGCACTACGCTTTTTCAAAGAGGATATGCCCAAACTTCATGTGATTGCGGCAGGTTCTTTACTGGAGTTCGCATTAGACGACCTTCCAACTTTTGGCGTGGGGCGTATCCACTCCATGTTTATGCGTCCGTTGAGTTTCGACGAGTTTGAGTCGGCTTGCGGATTTGATGCATTGCTAAAGGCGAGAGACAGCGCGTCGGCAGAGCACCCCCTGCCAGAACCGCTCTACAAAACCATATTAGAGCACTATCGCACCTACATGATGATAGGTGGAATGCCCGAAGTGGTGGTGAAATGGGTGGCTACTCACAACTATTCGCAGTGTCAGGAAGTGCAAGACGACATTATCGTGTCGTATGAAGACGACTTTCCGAAGTATAAGAGTAAGGTTGACCCCGATTTGCTCCGTAGCGTTCTGCACAGTGCCGCTGTTCAATGTGGCAAGAAATTTGTGTATGCGGATGTGGGTGGATACAAAACTCATGCTGTGAAACAAGCACTCGATTTGCTTTATCGTGCTGGTATTTTGATACCAGTGACGCATACATCAGCCAATGGATTGCCACTTGGAAGCGAAATCAATGCCAATAAGCGCAAAGTGATATTTCTTGACTGTGGATTGTTGTTGCGAACTCTCAATATGGCATTGGGCGACATCTCAGACATCACTGCACAAATTTTGACCGCCAATGCCACCGACCTCGTTAACAAAGGCTCAATTGCCGAACAAGTGGCAGGAACAGAACTTCTTGCCTACAAAACGGCAAATTTGCGTCATGAATTGTATTACTGGGCAAGAGAGGCGAAGAGTTCGTTGGCAGAGGTTGACTACATCGAATCTTTTGGCAATAAAGTGCTGCCAGTGGAAGTGAAGGCAAATGTGCAAGGTGGCATGAAGAGCCTGTGGGTGTTTATGCGTGAAAAGAAGTTGCACTCGGCTGTAAGATGCTCGGCAGAGAACTTCGGAAAAATCACCTACATCGATGAGCAAGACAATGGCGAGGAGCGCCAAGTGACCATAGTTCCGCTATTTGCTATCAGCAAATTATATCGGTAGTGGCTTGAGTGGGCTGCGTCTGAGTATGGGTGGATTTGGTGGTTAGGAGAAATAAATGTAATTTTGCATTGTGGTTCGCGCGCATGTTGTGCGTGAGTTTTTTATTGATTATTGACGATAATATAAGCACTTTACGAGATATGGACATGAAGTTGAGTTACGACAATCAGGGAGAATTTTCAAAGAAATTGTTCATCGAAACATACGGCTGCCAGATGAATGTGGCTGACAGCGAAGTGGTGGCTTCGGTGATGAAAATGGCTGGCTACGACACCACCGACACGCTCGATGCTGCCGACGCCATCTTTATCAACACCTGCTCGATTCGCGACAACGCCGAGCAAAAAATATTCTCTCGCCTCAACCAACTCAACGCCTTGCGCCGCAATCGCAAGCGTCGCCTGATTGTGGGCATTATCGGCTGCATGGCTGAGCGTCTGAAGGAAGTGCTAATCAACGAGTACGACGTTGACATCGTGGCTGGTCCCGACTCCTACTTGGAACTGCCCAACCTTATCGCCAGTGCTGAAGCCGGCGAGAAAGCCATCGAAACCACACTCTCGACCACCGAAACCTATCGCGATATCATTCCACAGCGCATCAGCGGCAACAAGGTGAGCGGCTACATCAGCATCATGCGTGGCTGCAACAACTTCTGCACCTACTGCATCGTGCCTTACACCCGTGGCCGTGAACGCAGCCGTGAACCGGAGAGCATTCTCAACGAATTGCGCGACCTGCAAAACAAGGGTTTCAAGGAGGTGATTTTGCTCGGTCAGAACGTGAACAGCTACCTCTTTAAGCCTGCAGACGGCGGTGAACCTGTGGATATGGCTGCGCTGCTCGCACTTGTGGCTGAGGCCGCGCCTGAAATGCGTGTGCGCTTCACCACCAGCAATCCAGAGGATTTGAGCGACGAAATCATTGCCACCATGGCATCGCACGCCAACATCTGCAACCACATTCACCTGCCAGTGCAGAGCGGCAGCAACAAGATTTTGAAACTCATGAACCGCAAATACACCCGCGAATGGTATCTCGACCGAATTGCGAAAATCCGTGAAGCGATGCCCGACTGCGGTATTTCGAGCGATATGTTCACCGGTTTCCACAACGAGACGGAGGAAGACTTCGAGGAGACGCTCTCGCTGATGCGCGAAGTGGGCTTCGACTCGTCGTTTATGTTTAAATACAGCGAGCGTCCCGGTACATTCGCCGCCAAGCATCTGCCCGACAATGTGAGCGAGGAGGTGAAAATCGACCGCCTCAACCGTATGATTGCGTTGCAAAATGAACTGTCGCTGTGCAGCAACCGCAACGATGTGGGCAAAACCTTTGAGGTGCTGGTGGAAGGCTACAGCAAACGCTCGAAAGACGATATGTTTGGCCGCACACAGCAGAACAAGGTGATTGTGTTTCCTGCTGGCGATACTAAGGTGGGCGACCGCGTGATGTGCGTGGTGGAGAAAGCCACCAGCGCCACCCTGATTGGGCATAGGGTGTAAAGACCTCTCCGAGAGGGATTTTTATTCCCACGCTATAGCATGGGAATGGATATTTTTTTGGCTTTTAAATTTTGATGGGGATGACTGCTAACACAGAGAAACTTTGGAATAGGAATTACTGCAAGGTGATGATTGCCAATTTCACGCTTTTCTTCGCCTTCTATCTGCTCACGCCTTTGCTGCCTCTTTATTTGAGCGAACATTTCCATGCCACGAAAGACATGATTGGGCTGGTGCTGAGCGGCTACTCGGTCACTGCCATGCTGTTTCGCCCATTCAGCGGCTTTATGGTCGATAATTTTCAACGAAAGAAGGTGCTGATGGTCACTTTCTTCGTGTTTTTCATATTCTTTGCCGGTTACCTTATGGCAGGCACGCTGTTGCTCTTCGCCATAGTGCGCACGCTGCATGGTGGTCCGTTCGGGGCTATCACGGTCGCCAACAGCACGGTGGCTATCGATGTGCTGCCGTCGTCGCGTCGCAACGAGGGTATAGGCTACTACGGATTGAGCAATAACCTCGGTATGGCGATAGCGCCATCGGTGGGCATTTTTCTCTATGAACTCACCGACAGTTTCGACATGATATTTATTCTCGCCTTGGCGATTGCTGGCGTAGGGCTTGCCGTGGACTCCACACTCAAACTCAAACCACGCCCCATCAACAAAACTGGCCGCACCGTGTCGCTCGACCGCTTCTTCTTGCTCAAAGGTTGGGCGTTGGCGGCGAATATGGTGTGCTTCGGCTTCTGTTTTGGTGTGTTGAGCAACTACCTTGCCATCTACGGTAAAGAGGTGATGCACATCACCGCTGGCACAGGCGCATGGTTCTTGATATTGGCGGTGGGGCTGATTTCGTCGCGTCTGCAAGGCGCGAAAGCACTGCGCGAAGGCCGACTCACCCACAATGCTGGCTATGGAATGCTCATATCGCTTGTGGGCTACACCTTGTTTATTGCTGTGCCTAATGCCATTGGTTATTACGGTTCTGCCGTGCTCATCGGACTTGGCAACGGTCACCTGTGGCCAGCTTACCAGAATATGACCATCAACCTCGGAACCAACGACCAGCGAGGCACAGCCAACTCCACCATTCTCATTTCGTGGGATATTGGTATGGGTGTGGGTTGTCTTATCGGTGGTGTGGTGGCCGACTGGTTGGGCTATTCGGCTGCGTTCTGGACCACCGTAGCCATCAACGCCTTGGGTGTGGCAGGCTATTTCGGCTACGCTATGCGCCACTTCCAGCGCAACAAACTCCGCTAATTCAAACTCCGCTTTGTGGGGGGACTCACACGGATCCCACAGATCTCACAGGTTTTGCTTTGTGGGTGGGAAATCTCACAGAGGCTCTCCACGGGTTTGCTCCAATGGCTCACCTGGATTCCGCTTTGTGGGGGGTAGGCTCACACGGATCTCACTCACTGGTTTTGCTTTGTGGGTGGGAAATCTCACGGAATTTTGTGGATGCCTTGATAATTGGAGCACTCGGAGCACTCGGAGTACTCGGAGCACTCGGAGTACTCGGAGTGCTCGGAAACTTGTTGTCTTGTTGTCTTGTTGACTTGTTGTCTTGTTGACTCACAGGTTTTTTAGGTATTGGGCGGTTTGGACGAGGGAGCGGGTGGCGAGGAATGTGATGTAGGCGAGCCACAAGCCGTGGTTGCCCATTGAGGTGGGCACTACGGCGAATGTGAGGAAAAACGCCGCCAAAGCGATGCCCACCGCTGCCATCATTTCGCGAGTGCGGGTGAGTCCGATAAACACTCCGTCCCACACAAATGCCGCCATGCCTGCAACGGGAATCACAGCACACCACCAGCGGAAATCGAGGGCTGCGCTCACCACGGAATGGTCGTTGGTAAGCACCGTGAAAATCTGTTCGGGAAAAATGGCATACAGCAGCGTGCAAATGGCGGTAAACGCTCCAGCCCAGCCAAACAGGTGCCACACGCAACTATGCTCCGCCGCCACATCGCCACGGCCGTAATACTTGCCGGCAATGGCTTCGCCAGCAAAGGCGATGCCGTCCATGAAGTAGGAGAAAAGGATAGCCATTTGCAGAATGAGCGTGTTCACAGCCAGCGTCATATCGCCGCTGCGTGCGCCAGCCGCCGTGAAAAACAATGCCTGGAGCATCATGAGCGTGCTGCGTATGAATATGTGCGAATTTACCTTGAAAAATCGTGCCGATCCCTTGAACCCGAACGCCTTGCGCCAGTCCATCGCCGCCACATGCGATCGATATTTGCGCCTCAGCAGCCACAGCGAGTAGGCAAGCCCTATCCACTCGGCAAGTACCGTACCCACAATGATGCCGGTGAAACCCAATCCGAGCGCAAACACGGCTATCACCGATAGCACGATGTTGAGCACATTCACGGCAATGGAAATCACCATTGGGCTGCGCGAATCCTGCATTCCCAGTAGCCACCCCTTGATACCCATCATCACCAGCGTGGGTGGAGCACCCCACACACCAATGTAGAAATAGGTGAGTGCCAACTGCCGCACCGTGTCGCTCGGACCGATAGCCAGCAGCGTGACCCATTGCAGAGGCCACTGAAGCACGATGATACCAACGGAAATCAGAAATCCGAGTGCCATGGCGTGTTGGAGCACAGCCACGGTTTCGGCTTTGTCGCCGCTGCCGTAGGCCTGTGCTGTGAGCCCCGAAGTGCCCATGCGCAGGAAGCCGAAATTCCAGTAAATGAGGTTGAACATCATTGCCCCCACCGCCACCGCACTGATAAACGTGGCACCGCTGTCGCCCGGCAGGTGTCCAGCGATAGCCGTGTCGAGCAGCCCCAGCAGCGGAATCGTGACATTCGTAACGATAGCCGGAATGGCAATATGGAATATTTCGCGGTTCATTCTCGTGCAGAAATCTGACCACAAAAATACGACATTTCCCACACATCGGCAAAACCAGCCGATAGGTTTGGAGTCTGAATTTCTGTAACAAGTTGTTAAATAATTTAAACGGAGTAGTGGGTGGCAAAAATGGATTTTTTTGGATGAGATTATCTGCGTAAATTTGTGGCGAGAACGAGATCACCGACCCGAAAAAACAGTAATTATCTTTGATAATTAGAGATTTCATAGGAAAAAATTAAAATCAGAATACAAACTGAAATCTACATCAAGCAACTGTTTTGGAAAATTGATGATTTAGGAAAAACAAAACAACAATCAACAACTTTAACTTTTATATCAATTATGAGAAAAATTATCAACCTTATGTTCGCGCTTGCAGCCGTGGCATTCTTGTCTGCCACGTTGAATGCACAGCCTGTCGTAAAGCCTAAGTCGTTTTACGAGGGCAGAACTTACACATGGACAAACGCTAATGGTGGCACCGTGACCTCGAATTTAGCGGATCCAGCGACCGATCCTCGCCAAATCATGGCGCTGCTCAAAGAGGTGTACACCAACAAAGAAATCCCAGGCATTTTGCAATGCGGCTACACCGCTGATGGCGAAAGAGAAGGTACTATTGACTACACTGTAAAAAATAAAGACGCTATCAATAAAGCCTATGGCATTCTCGAGGGTGACTATAAACCAGACAAGGAAGGCTACACTACGCTTGTTGTGACGGTGAAGAATTCTTGGAAACCAAATCCAAACAATATGTCTGAGAATTTGGATAAAGACCAGACCATGAGTTATATTGACGAAGCTATTGAGTCTGTTCAAATTCTGACAGACGGAGTATATATTCCTGCTACTGGTGCTGATGGGAAAAAGAATCCAAATCCAGGTGCTGTTTACCGCCTGTCGGGTAGCGCAAGCCGTATCTTCTTTATGTCTAAAGGTCGTGGTCGTGAATGGGACAAGACTGTAATTCATAACTATGCACCATTCAATGGTATGTTTGAGGAATATAGTCCTGTGGCTGTAAGCAATAGTGGACAGCTGGTAGAGAACTTCTACGCCAGATTGGTGAATGGTGAATTTTTCAAAGTGGAGCACGATTGCCCTACTGTTGCCGGTAAAAAGCACTATTTCTTTATGGAAAGTGAATCCAGCACAAAAAAATATGATGTGACCGATTTGATTGTTACAGTTCCTGATTATCGCCTTTGGCAGTGGGATGACCGTGACTACCAGGAAGGTACAAAGAGTAAATACACCAACTACAACAAAAGCCATGCTCCATCATTAGGTCTTTATGGTATTCAGCTTAAAGCCACAGCCACTCCTGCTGCCAACAATGAATACAAAGTGGAACTGAAATGGACCTCTACACTCAATGAAATTACTGGCAATGAGATTGATCAGCGATTCCAGGTGTGGGTGCGTGCAGAAGACGGTCGTTTGGAACCACTGCTTGATGCGAATGGCAAACAGGTGGAAATCGCCCCAGGTGAAAAATTCCAATACAATTATAACGAGAAGCGAGGTTTTGAAGGTCGCGAAATCACTTATGTGGTATCGGGTCAGCCAACCGATGCGCTGTTTATCAACTACAAAGAAGTGTATTCTAACGACGACAAGGTGTTTATCCCAGGTCGTGACCCTAATGAAGGTCTGCGATTGAGCATTGGTACCACCTCTACATCTGACTACGATTTGGCAACCGAAACCAATCAATACAAAAACCTCATCACCATCGACCACAATTTGGTGAACACCTATGTGAAGTATGTTAACTTGCAAGCTGGTTCTAAACTCGCTTTCTACCGCTACGATGTGGACCGCAATAGCAAACCAAAAACGATTGCCGAACTTGAAATCGTGAGTGTGAATAAGCGTGAAGAGGGATTGCTTAGGAAGAGATACTATTTGGACTACAAGTATAATTTGAGTTTCTTCTATCAGGAAAACGAAGCAACTCATAAGACAAATCTTAAAGAAGCCACATATTCATTGAAAACCAATAGCAGTTACACCGACAACACCACAAACGAAATTGATTTCAATGTCTTCAACATCAACTCGTTCAACGATGAGTTCTGCGCTTCAACTGCCACCAACGACCACCCTGCAACTTACGAATACAAGGCTTCGTTCTCTAACTTGAACCCCTCTACCCAACCAGAACTTCACAGCGCATACAGCACCATCAAGGTACACAAGACCACCCCTGGTCTTACCGACAAGGCTATCACGCTTGAAGATGTGGAGAACGATAGCGTATGCTCTACTCGTATCTATAAAGGCGAGCTTGACGCAAGTCCTGCTATCCAATTCAAACTCGACCAAGACCGCAGAATCGCCGAGTATAGTGTGGATAAGATTCGAAACAAAGAGCAAAGCGAATCGGAGGAAGTGGGTTTGGCTCAACGCCTCCCAAGTTGGAACTATGCTATCTACGAAAATGGCTCGTTTAAGCAAAACGTAAGCCACACCGAAATTCCTCAAATTCACGACGCATTTGCAAAGGTGGGTAAAAACGATTACGTGTCGGTGATCAAGACTTATCGTGACAACGACGGTTCTTATAACACCTACGGCTCACCAATCAAAACCACCTACAAACTCAAAGCAAGCGTGGAAGTGAACAACAACCACAAGGTGATGAGCGAATATGTGTTCACCTCAAATGGCAAGAAGTGCAGATACTATCAAACCGACCTGAAGATTACCGCCGATGGTACCGATAATTACGAAATTGTGAAGTATCGCGTTTGGCGTAAAACCGATCCCGATCGAGCAATGGAAATTGTGCCTCAATATATGGCTCGCCTCCAACAAGACACTCACCCAATTGTGATGAACTCTGACGACGAGGGTAACCCATCCATTGACCAGAACCACAATAGCATTAAAGAATTTGAGTTGGTGGACCGCCCAGGCGTTGGCTTCTATCCAGAGCAAATCGACAACAGCAACAGCAAGTCGATCCACGTTTACGACACCTTCGGTGCAAGCGACGTGTCAGAAGATGGCAACCTCGACGTGACTTACATCGTGCGCCTCTACGCTAAGCCTGAAGCAGGCAACACTTCGGCAAGAGCAAAAGCCACCACTCCAATTTTGGCAAAGGAATACTACATCGGTGAAGCCACTATCACAGTGTCGTTCGAAAAAGACACCCCAACTGGACTCTTCGACTTCGTGGCAGAGACCAAAACCCCAGTTCGTGTGCAATACGTGAACATGCTGGGTCAGAAGTCCGACACTCCATTCAGCGGCATGAATGTGGTGATTACCACCTACACCGATGGCTCACACAGCACTGCAAAACGTGCATATTAAACCTTAACGAAATATCCGAATATAAATTAAATAGAACAACTGACTATTTACGTTAAAAGGCAATCCTGTCGTGATGACAGGGTTGCCTTTTCCTATGTATCGCCCACTATTAGCCCACCATTATTGGGCTCAGTGGATAAATACTGGGGGCACAGAAACAAAAACATAAAAAACAGCCTTTTGGCGATG
>OBLI01003228.1_pt1 | contig 12777 bp, 12 predicted proteins | sample 1519701 | NCBI WGS metagenome assembly OBLI01 (sample SAMEA3663005, study PRJEB22513) | pig gut metagenome | biome: pig gut; feature: pig-associated habitat; material: faeces | place: France | collected 2012 | reverse complement strand
AGCGGAGCTTGCCATTATAATTGTAGCCCATGGAGAAGCCGTGGGCGCCGGTGTCGTGAATCACCACAATGTCCCCCACGTCGATCTGGGGCAGGCTCCGCTCAATGGCGAATTTGTCGTTGTTCTCGCACAGACCGCCGGTGACGTCATACACATGGTCCAAAATGGCGTCCTCTTTTCCCAGAACGGTGATGTGGTGGTAAGCGCCGTACATGGCCGGACGCATCAGGTCGGCGCAGGCATCCAGGCCGATGTACTCCCGGTAGATGTGCTTCTGGTGGAGCACGGTGGAGACCAGATGCCCATAGGGCGCCAGCATGAACCGGCCCAGCTCGGTGTAGATGGCCACGTTGCCCATGCCCGCGGGGACCATGATCTGCTCGTAGCGCATCCGCACCCCGTCGCCGATGGCCTGGATGTCGCACCGGGGCTGCTCCGGCCGGTAGTCCACGCCGATGCCGCCGGAGAGGTTGATAAAGGAGAAATCCGCTCCGGTGGCGCCCCGCAGCCGCACCGCCAGACGGAACAGCTGGCTGGCCAGCTCCGGATAATACTCATTGGTGGTAGTGTTGGAGGCCAGGAAGGCGTGGATGCCGAAATGCTTGGTGCCCAGCTTCATGAGGCGATTGATGGCACCGGCCATCTGGTCCTCAGTCATGCCGTATTTGGCGTCCCGGGGCATGTCCATGATGGTGTTGCCCAGGCTGAAGGAGCCGCCGGGGTTATAGCGCAGGCAGACCGTCTCGGGCACGGGGCCCATGCTTGCCAGAAAATCCACGTGGGTGGCGTCGTCCAGGTTGATGTAGGCACCCAAATCTCTTGCCTTCTCCATGTCCTTGCGGGGGGTGACGTTGGAGGAGAACATCACATCGTGACCGGTGATGCCCACGGCCTCCGCCATCAGCAGCTCTGTGTAGGTGGCGCAGTCGCAGCCGCAGCCTTCTTCGTGGAGGATTTGCAGGATGTAGGGATTGGGGGTCGCCTTCACCGCAAAAAACTCTTTAAAGCCCTGATTCCAGGAAAAGGCCTTTTTCAGTGCCCGCGCATTGGCGCGGATGCCCGCTTCATCGTACAGGTGGAAAGGAGTGGGGATCTTGGCCGTGATTTCCTTTGCCTTTTCCAGGGTTAAGAATGCTGTTTTTTTCATGTACTCTGCCTCTTTTCTAGTTGGATACGGAGGCGGGGGTTGGAAATGCCGCTTCTGCCGTAATTATATCAATTTTAGTGGAAAATGCACAAGTTGTCAACCCTGTTTTGTAGCTAAATTCCGGTTTTTTCGGCACTCTACTCCGGGTAGAATGGCTCTACACCGGTTTGGAGAGGCGGCTGTGAATGGGTAGGGTGCTTTTTTTACGGCTTTTGGCTATACTGAGACCTGTGATTGCCGCCAGTTAGGAGCACCATCTGCTGCCCCCCAACTGTAGTAGCTCGTTAGACCAAAATACTTTCGTAGGGCGCTGGCTGCCCCCGCCGAAACCCTCTGATTTGTGAATGGTTCCGTTGAATCGTACATGTTTCAAATCGAAACCTTGCGGCGGGGGCGAGCCCCCGCCCTACGAAAACATGTTTTTCATTGGTGACGAGCTGCTACAGAATGGCCTCAAACAATACGAAACATTTGAAAAGGAGAAAGCATATGAAACGAACCAAGCTCAGCGACCGGGTGCTCCCGGACTACACCCGGGGGGAGGAACTGATGAACACCATCACCCACATCGTTGGCGGGGTGCTGGCGGTGGCGGCCCTGGTGCTGTGCGTGGTGTTCGCCGCCCTGCACCACAATGGGTATGGCGTCGTGTCCTCTTCCATCTACGGCGCCAGCATGATCGCCCTGTACACCGTTTCCAGCGTGTACCACGGGATGCCCACCGGCATGGGCAAAAAGGTGATGCAGGTGGTGGACCACTGCACCATTTATTTCCTCATCGCCGGAACCTACACCGTCATGTCTCTGTCCGCCCTCCGTCCGGTGTATCCCAAAATCGGCTGGGGCCTGTTCTTTTTTGAGTGGGTCATGGCCATTTTCGCCACGGTGCTCACCGCCATCGATCTGAAAAAATACAATGTGCTGTCCATGATCTGCTATATCGGCCTGGGCTGGGCCATTGTGCCCTTTATGCCCGAAACCCTGGAGGTGCTCACCCTGCCGGGCTTTTTACTGCTGCTTCTGGGGGGCATCGCCTACACCATCGGGGCGGTGCTCTATGGCATCGGCGCCAAAAGGCGGTGGATGCACTCGGTGTTCCACATTTTCGTGGTGCTGGGCAGCGTGCTGCAGTTTTTCGCCGTGCTGCTCTATGGGGTGTAGGCTGCCGCAGCCATAAAAAGTTCACACATCCGCCACATTGTATCCACCAATCCCAGGGGAGAATGGATATAATTTTAGATAGTTCAATTTTGAATTTTCTCGATGAGGGGGCGGACCATGGACACCAAACTGACTCTGGCGGCGCTGAGCGCCTTTTCTGAGGCATACTCCAATGCCTGCAAGCCCATTTGCAGGGAGCTGGGGGTGCCCCAGATGGCCTTTGACATTCTCATGTTCCTGGCCAACAATCCCGATTGCTCCACCGCCAAGGAGATCAGCCGCTATCGGGGCTTTAAAGAGAACATCATCTCCGTGAATGTGAACAAGCTGGTGAATGAGGGCTACCTCACCCGGCAGGGCGACCGGGAGGACCGGCGCAAGGTGCGGCTGCACTGCACGGAAAAGGCGGCTGCCATCATCCAGCGGGGCAGAGCGCTGCAGGAGCAGTTCATCCGCCGGATGCTGGAGGGCCTGACCCAGGAGGAGCTGGGCGTCCACACGCACTGCCTGGAAACCATCGCCGCCAACGCCAAGAACATGCTGGAAGAAAAAAACCGCACCTGAGCCCTGGGGCAGAAAGAGAGACGACTATGACAAAACGAACGGTCAGCGCCGGGGTCATCGGCCTGGTTACTTACACCCTTTTATACTACTCCGGCTACCCTCCGGTGATTCGGGCCACGGCGGCAGGGCTCTGCTGCTTCTGCCTGTATGAGCTGGCCTGCGCCACGGATTCCATCAAAAACGAGGCCCTGTTCACCATCTCCATTCTGGCGGCGGCATTCTCCTGCTTTTGGGAGCTGCCCCAGGAGGCGGTGCTGGCGGGTATCTGCCTGGCGGTGTCCATCCCTCTGTTTGTACTGATGATGATTTTCCAGCCCAAGGTCAAGCTGACGGGCGGCCTGAGCTTCGGCATTCTGGCGTTTCTGGTCTGCGGGCAGCTCCGGTCCATGATTGATGTGCGGGGGCTTCCCGGCGGGCTGCATCTGCTGCTCATCTGCATCACGGAGTGCTACGCCACCGATGTGGCCGCCTACCTGGTGGGGAGCAAATACGGCAAGCGGAAGCTGCTGCCCCGGGTCAGTCCCAACAAGACCCTGCTGGGTTCTGTGGCGGGCATGGGAGCGGCGGTGGCCTTCTGCCTGGTGTACGGCCTGGGGCTCCGGCTCTTTGGAGGCTATCGGGTAAGCTTCGGCCTGCTGGCGGTGTATGGGGTGATTGCCAATGTGCTGGCCCAGTTTGGGGATTTGAGCATGTCCGTAGTGAAGCGGGTCACCGGCATCAAGGACTATGGCAATCTGATTCCCGGCCACGGCGGATTGCTGGACCGGTTCGACAGCCTGATTTTCGTGCTGCCCTTTACCCTGGTGTTCTGCCACTTCACCGGCGGCTTTTTGATGTAATTTTGAGCCAATAGAACGGGAAATAGGTATTCGTCAGGATGTTTCGTAGGGAACGGATTTATCCGTTCCGCTGGGTAACGTTTTTATGGGATGCACGTTGGATGGAAAAATGTTGAGAAAGGAACCCGTTACCATCCAACGAACCGCGGATGTTTACCGACCTTTCGGAACGGATAAATCCGTTCCCTACGCACATGTCTGGCATGTACCATTCAACGAACTGCGGTGATGATCGGAGGTTTCGGAACGGATGAATCCGTTCCCTACGGACAATGAGCACTATTGTATCATTCAACAAACCCGCCAAATTCCAATTTCCGGGTATATACATGATAACTGAATTGAAAGAAAGAAGCGACTGAAATGAATCTGTTTTTAACTCTGGCTTTTCTGTTTTCCATCGGCGCCACCGCCGGGTGGGTGCTGGAGCTTTTCTACCGGCACTTCGCCTCTGGGAAGCGGGGAGAGCGGAAGTGGATCAACCCCGGCTTCTGCACCGGGCCCTATCTTCCCATCTACGGCTGCGGCCTGTGCGTGCTGTTTCTGCTGGCCAGCCTGGAGGGGAAGCTCCCCTGGATGAACAAGGCAGTCCTCTTTCTCATGATGGCGGTGGCCATGACCGGCATCGAGTACATCGCCGGATTGTGGTGCCTGAAGCACACCAAGGTCCGCCTGTGGGACTACAGCGACCAGTGGGGGAACGTCCAGGGCATCATCTGTCCCAAATTCTCCCTGTACTGGGCCATCATCGGGGCACTTTACTATTTCCTCATTCACCCCCGGATTCTGGGAGCCCTCCACTGGCTCAGTCAAAACCTGGCTTTTTCCTTTGTGATCGGCATGTTCTTCGGGGTGTTCATCGTGGATTTCGCCCACTCCGCCAAACTGGTGGCCAAGCTGCGCGCCTTCGCCGAGGAGAACAATGTGGTGGTGCGCTACGAGGCGCTGAAGCTGAGCATCCGGCAGAATCAGGAGCGGGCCCGGGAGAAGTACCATTTCTTCCGCCCGTTCCATTCCCGGCTGCCCCTGGGAGAGCACCTGCGGCAAATGGCGGACACCCTGGAAAAACGAAAGGTGAAATAATTTACGGCCTGTTAATACTGTACAAAAACAAGCCAAAATTTTTGGGATTCCCATGGCGAAAATAACAAAGAAAATTCATGTTTTTTCCGGCGGGGTATGGTATAATGACCTCGGTGGAACGAAGAGAAGTCTTTTATCCAACCGCCAAAAAAGGAGAACCCTATGAATAATGTGTTGTTTTTTCTGCTGCCGAAGGCCATGTGCGCCTACCTGTACGACGATTATACCGTCCGGCAGGCCCTGGAGAAGATGGAGTCGGCGGGCTATCAGGCCCTGCCCATTCTGAACCGCCGGGGGGAATATCGGGGCACCCTCACCGAGGGGGACCTGCTCTGGGCCATGAAAAATGTGTGCTATATGGACATGCGCCAGGCAGAAGCCCACCGGATCATGGAGATCTACCGCCGGAAAGACAATGTGCCCGTCCGGGTCACCACCTCCATGCACGAGCTCATCGACCGGGCCTCCACCCAGAACTTCGTCCCGGTGGTGGACGATAAGGACGCTTTCATCGGCATCGTCAAAAGAAGCTCCATTGTCCAGTACTGCAAGCAGACCCTTTTCCCCGAGGATTAATTTGTACATGAAAATGGGCTGTTCCCGCTTTGGGAGCAGCCCGAACTTTTTATCTGCCGGTCGTTCTCACAGGAAGGCGGCGGCCACAGCCAGGACAACCGCCGGGAGCATATTGGCCACACGCAGCTTCTTCCCCCACACCAGATTCACGCCCACGCAGAAAATCAGGATGGAGCCGATCATGGAAAGATTGCTCAGGGCGGCGTCGGTCATCAGCGGCCGCAGCAGTCCGGCAAAGGCGGTGATGCTCCCCTGGAAAAGAGCCACCGGAATAGCGGAAAAGATGCAGCCCCTGCCCATGGAGCAGGTCATCACCATGACGATGATAAAGTCCAGCACCGCCTTGGCGGCCAGAATGGAATAGTCCCCCTTGATGCCGTCCTGGATGGAGCCCACAATGGCCATGGCCCCGATGCACACCGTTAAGGAGGCGGTGACAAAGGCGTCCACAAACCGGTTGTCCTTGCCGTTGCCGGTTTTGATTTTCAGCCAGCTGCCGAAGCGCTCCATGCCGTCCTCCAGGTTCAATAGCTCCCCAATCAGGGACCCCAGGGCGATGCAGCCGATGATCAGCATGGCGCCGCCCCCGGTCACATGGGAGCCATCCACGGTGAGCATGCCCTCCAGCGCGCCGGAGATGCCCAGAAACAAGGTGCTCACGCCGCAGGCCTTGCACAGGGCGTCCTGCACCGAGTCCTTGATGAACCGGCCGAAGATCAGGCCGCAGATGCCGCCGACGAGGATGGCCAGGGTATTGATGATGGTTCCAAGTCCAACCATAGAAAAATCCTCCGGGAAAAAAGTCGAAATCATTATATCACGGAGGAAAAAGATGTCAATCCCCGACAAAAACAGATTCGGTTCCCGGCTTTACACGGCTATTTTGTGCTTTTGTGAACGAACAATTCGTAGGGAATGCATTCATGCATTCCGCCACGGTAACGGTTTTATTGGGGCATGTTGAATGGAAAAATGTTGATTCTTTTCGTAGGGAACGGATTTAGACCTTCCGACCGCGAAGCGGAATTACCCCACCCAATTATTGGATAAAGGGTCAAGTGATCCGAATATCCAGCCGAATTCATGATAAAAGCATCCACAAAAGCGGCTTCGCCGACGGAATGAGCAAGCCCATTCCCTACGGCGTTGACGGACCATTCCCCGTTCAACGAACCACGGATGTTCATCAGCCTTTCGGAACGGATGAATTGTTCCCTACGCAAAACACAACATTTTTCGATTCGATAACCACTGGGGACTTGCAACCGGGGCGGAATGCATAAATGCATTCCCTACGAAAATTCGGTAAATGCTCCTTATGCTGCTGAATGTCGATAACCTGAAAAGCAGAAACCGCCACTTAAGCCAAGTGACGGTTTCTATTCTCAGAGGGGGTGATGGTTATGCCAATTACATTGACGTTCCATGTTCTTCGTTGGACAGTTACGATCAGAGTAAAAAGCAGAAACCGCCACTCTGCCAAGTGACGGTTTCTATTTTATAAACCTCATACAAAGCTAGGGTAAACCGCTTGTCGCAGCGCCCTTTCTCTGAAAACAGTATAGCGCAGATTCCCACTTTTGTCAATCCCCCCTGCCAGCCGGCGGGGGATTTTTTAGTCCCCGGAGGCCATGCCGTAGTAGGGATAGCAGAAGATGACCTCACCCTGGGGGTTGTAGCAGGTGAAGGCCCAGTCGTTGGAAACGGTGATGAAGCCATCCTGAATGCCCAGACTGCCGTTGGCCTGGAAGAGCTGGGTCGTGCAGTCCATGGCAAGCAGCCGCTGCTCTCCGGCGAAGCCATAGCTGTTGTAGGCCACAACATAGTCCTCCCCGGTGATCTGATCCTCCAGGGGCATAAACTCCATAAGGGTCTGGGGCAGCAGCTCCAGCTCCTTGGTCAATACCTGATAGTACCAGCCATCCTCCTGGGTGATGCTCACCAGGTAAACCTTACCGATGGGATAGGCATAGCTGCCATTGGGGAAGGAAAGGCTTTTGTTTTCCGGCAGCTTGTGGAGCAGCAGGGCATCCCCTGTGTTTTCCGAGAAGACGCCGCCTCCCAAGTAATACCACTCCGGGTCCACACCCGCGTATTTCACCCGGCCGTTTTGATCGTATACGGTGGCCTTTCCGTTTTTCAGCACGGAGAAGCAGTTCTCTGCCACATTGGCCGAACCGTCACAGTTCCACTCGAACAGAGAGCCGCCTGCGTCAATGACGCATTGCCCCTGGTCGCCATACACCTGGTAGAACCGCCCGGCAAGCCATAGGACGCTTCGGTCCTCTCCCACCTCCGGCAGCTCTATGGGATCCCCGTTCCGGTCGTACAAGCTGACGTTCCAGTTTTCGTCATAAGCCATAATCACGCCGTTGTCGTCCAGCGAGAGGTAATCCCGGGTCCGCAGGAGGATGTTTTTCTCCTGATCCAGGATGATGTATTCTGTGTTCCAGCCCTCGTCCTGCTTCACGCAGAGGGTGAGGCCGCGGCGGTAGTCCATGGGTATGAAGCTTTCTCCGTCAAAGCGGAAGTCCTCCTGGGTGGCAACCACATTCAGCTTCCGGTCCAGCAGCTGGAAGAGGCCTGCCGCATAGTCCGTGGAGGCGAAGATGCAGTCCCCCAGGCGGTACAGGCTGTCGTAGCACAATTCCGTGGCAAAGCTGCCGTCCTTGGCCACCAAACCATACTGATTCTCTCCGGTGGATACCAGCCAGAGGTAGTCCCCGCCCTCTTCCTCCAGAGCGAAATAGTAGATGCCGGTGTAGATGGGGCCGGTAATGAGCTGGCCCTGGTGGTTGAAGAAGCCCATCAGGCTGCCCGCCTGATAGTCGGAGGAATCGTCGCCCCAGCTGCCGTAGACCTGGGCGCCGTCATAGGGGAAGAGATTTCCATAGTCATCCCTGGGCTCCAGATGGTCCTGGGGGCAGTCAAAAACGGTGTATTTGGCGGGAACGCCGCCGTTGGGAGTGTAGTGTTCGTAGTCCGTGAGGATGCTGCTGCCGTCGGTGGGAGCCTCCCCGGGACCGTAGACGGGAACATAGCCCTCCAAAGCGAGCAGGTCCTGTCCGGCCTGGGAAATCAGCCAGTCATAGAGCAGCCGCTCCGGGGAATCCTGGGCAGCCAAAGCAGAAACGCAGGCATAGTAGCCATTGAGGAACGGATATTCCCCGCACCGCAGGGTATCCGGGCTGGGGGTCACCCCGTCGATTTTCAGAATCTTCAGCCCCTGGGCCATCTGCATGTCCGTGGCGTAGTAGTAAACGGTGTAGCCGATGGCGTTGGCGGAGTTGTCGTAGCTGCGGACGGACTCGATCAGCTCCCCCATCCCCCCGGGAATCATGGCGGCGGGGGCCTCCATCATGGGTGTGCCGTCCATCACCAGCTTTTCCATCATCACCTGGCTGCCGGCGGTGGGATTGCGCTGGAAGGCGGCAATGGACAGATCCTCCCCGCCCACCTGGCTCCAATTGGTGATTTTACCGGAATAGATGTCCCGCACCTGCTCCCTGGTGAGAGAGTTCACCGGGTTATTCTCGTTCACCACAAATACCAGGGCCTCGGTGGCAATTTGCTGGATGGCGTAGGGGAAGGCGTTCTGGGCCATTTCGTCGAACACCTCGGCCTTGGGCTCCGCGGCAATGACCAGGTCGCTCTGGCCGCTGCACAGGTTCCGGAAGGACTGGGTGGTGCGGTTAAAGGAGATCAGCGAGGCGGCTTCCTCCCTGGTTTCTCCCAGCAGCACGCTGGCGATGCCCTGGCCCAGGGGGACCATGGAGGTGGAGCCGTCCAGCCTGGGGAAATTCTCCCGGGTGAAGCGGAATTCCTCCTCCGCTTTCGCCCCGGGCAGCAGGGTGCAGACCAGAAGCAGCGCAAGGCAGACACAGAGCAGACGTTTCATAGGGACTCCTCCTTTGGTGATGTGGTTCCATTTTACATATTCATCCAGGGGGCTGTCAAGAGAAATGGCGCTCTTAATAAAAATGTAAGAAAAGCGCTGAGCCCATTCTGATCCCGGCTTGTGCCACGGCTTCGGCAGAAAATGAAAAAATATGTTGACCTGCCGCTGGTTTTCGGTTATAATACTCCGGTATGACTGTTACAGTCAGTTATGATGTGTTGCTGCGGCCAATTTGGCTGTCGAGCATATGTATCCCATCATTAAAGGAGGTGCAACCGAATATGAAGCGTACCTATCAGCCCAGCAAGCGTCACCGTTCCAAGGTGCATGGCTTCCGTCAGAGAATGGCTACTTCCAACGGCCGCAAGGTTCTTGCCCGCCGCCGTGCCAAGGGCCGCAAGGTCCTGTCCGCTTGACGAGCATTTTGTGCCCCGGCGTGGGAATGTTGCTCTGATGCAGTGAGCGAAATGGGAGCAAAAGCGGGGTGAAGGTTCATTCGCCCCGCTCCCTTTTTATGTTCCTTATTCAGGAGAGGAAATTGCCCGATGAAATATTCCACAAGCCTAAAGCTCAATCACGTTTTCCGGCGGCTCTACCACAGCACCGGCTTCGCGGATTCCCATCTGGTGCTCTATGCCCGGCGCAACCGGCTGGGGCAGAATCGGGTGGGCATTACCGTGAGCAAAAAGCTGGGTCACGCGGTGGTCCGCAACCGGGTCCGCCGCCGCCTGCGGGAAATCTACCGGCTGAATGAGCAGCTGTTCCAGCCCGGCTGGGACATTGTGGTGGTCGCCCGGGTCCGGGCGGTGCAGGCCCCCTTTGCCAGACTCACCGCCAGCTATCTCTCCCTGGCCGAAAAGGCCGGAATCCTGAAAAAAGAGGCGGATAACCCTTGAAATCCATGCTCCTTGCCCTGATTCGCTTTTACCAGAAACATATTTCCCCGGCGTTTCCTCCGAGATGCCGGTTCCGGCCCACCTGCTCTGCCTATGCCTATGAGGCAATCTGCCGTTATGGGGCCCTCCGCGGGGGTTGGCTTGCGCTGAAACGGCTGTGCAAATGCCACCCATTCTACCACGGCGACATCTACGACCCCGTGCCCTGACCTTTTATTTTAATAAGGAGGAAGTCCATGTTTCTATCGTTCTCCCTTGCCGACATCATCCAGGTGCCTTTCGGCTATCTGCTGGACTGGCTGTATCAGCTCTCCGGCAGCTATGGCTTCGCCCTGATCGTTTTCTCCGTTGTGGTGCAGCTGGTGATGCTGCCCATGACCGCCAAGTCCAAAAAGAGCATGATGAAGATGTCCCGGCTCCAGCCCCAGATGCAGGAGATCCAGCGCCGCTATGCCGATGACCCCCAGCGGCAGAATCAGGCGCTGCAGAACCTCTATAAAGAAGAGGGCGTGTCCATGGGCGGCGGCTGCCTGTGGAGCCTGCTGCCCATGCTGATCATCCTGCCTCTGTACACCGTGGTGCGCCAGCCCATCGTGTATATGCTCCACGAGAGCCTGGAGGTGGCGGAGCAGATCATCGCCGTGCTCCAGAGCGCCGCCCCCGAGGCCTTCAGCGCCAACTCCTACTACCATCAGATCACCGCGGCTCAGCTGCTGTCTCAGCCGGAATACTCTGAGATCGTCAAGGCCGCCATCCCCACCCTCAGCGAGGTGACCCTGGCCGGTGTGAATTTCAGCTTCCTGGGCATCAACCTGGGCGCCATTCCGTCCTTTAATGTGTTCGCCGCGACTTTCTGGTGCTGGCCCCAGATCGGGCTGTTCCTGCTGGCGCTGCTGTCCGCAGGCAACCAAGTGGTGACCATGTGGATCTCCCAGAAGATGAACGACTCCCTGGTGACCAATAAAGACGGCATCCAGGACCAGGAGACCGCCAAAAACTCCCAGACCGCCCAGACCAACAAGATCATGATGTTCACCATGCCGCTGATGATGCTGTGGATCGGCTTCACCGTGCCCGCCTCCCTGTCACTGTACTGGTTTGTGGGCGGCGTGGTGCGGACTGCGGAGGATGTGATCCTCAACAAGCGCTATCGCACCATCTACGACGCTGAGGATGCCGAGCGGCTGAAGCGCCGTTTGGAGCAGGACCGGATCGAGGCCGAAAAGGAGCGCATCCGGGCAGAGCGCCGGGCGGCCAACCCCGACGGCATCACCGAAAACACCAGCAAGAAGAAAATGCAGAAGAAGCAGCGGGAGCAGGAGCAGGCTGAACGAGCCGCCGCTTCCAAGGAATACGCCCTGCGAAAGGGCCTGAGTGTGGAGGAAGAGGAAGAGCCCGAGACCATGTCCGGCATCCCCGACCGCCCCTACTGCAAGGGCCGCAATTACGACCCCAACCGATACGCTTCCAAGCAAACGGAGGAATAAGCCATGGAAATGAAACACATCATCACCGGAAAAACCATCGAAGAGGCCAAGGCCAATGCTGTGGCCCAGCTGGGTCTGGATGCCGATGGGTTCTCTTATCAGGTGATTCAGCTGCCCAAGTCCGGCTTCCTGGGCTTCGGCGCCCAGCCTGCCAAGATTGAAGTGAGCTATGAGGTGCCCGATCCCCAGCCCGAGGCACCCAAGGTGGCCCTGTCCGCCGCCTCCCGGTCCAAGCCCAAGCCTGCCAAGAAGCCGGAGCCCCAAAAGCAGGAGCCAGTTAAGGCCGAAATGCCCAAGGCGGAGCCGGTGAAGCAGGAGGCCCCTGCCGCCCCCAAGGCAGAGACCCCCGAGGTGCCCAAGCCTGAGAAAAAGGAGCGCCGGGAGCCCAGAAAGCCCCAGCCCCCCAAGGAGCCGAAAGAGCCCAAGGAGCCGAAAGAACCCAAGGTCTACGCCGTGGCCGAGCCCGGCAGCGTGGAGGAAAGAATCGAAGTCTTCCTGAAAGGCCTTTTGGAGCACATGGGCTCCCAGGCCGTGCCCCACTGCTGGAAAGAGGAGGGCAATACATACCAGGTGGAGCTGGTAGGGGAGGACCTGGGCTACCTGATCGGCCGCCGGGGCGACACCCTGGATGCCATTCAGCACCTGGCCAACTACTCCATCAACCGGGATGTGGAGGGCCACATCCGCATCAACGTGGATGCCGAGAGCTACCGGGAGAAGCGGGAGGAGAGCCTGCGCCGCTACGCGGTGAAGAAGGCCCAGCAGGTGCTGAAAATGCGCCGCCGTACCACCCTGGAGCCCATGAACGCCTACGAGCGCCACGTGATTCACGCCGCCCTGCAGGATATGGACAACATCACCACCCATTCCACCGGCGTGGAGCCCAACCGCTGCGTGGTCATTGAATATCTCCGCTGATCTTCTGAGCCGCCCCAAAAGGGCGGCTCATTGCGTCGTGTTCGTAGGGAACGGATTTATCCGTTCCGCCCGCGAAGCGGAATTAACGCACCTAATTATTTGGCAAAGGGTCAAGTTATCCGAATATCTAGCCGAATTCATGATAAAAACATTCGCAAAAGCGGCTTCGCCGACGGAATGAGCAAGCCCATTCCCAAGGGTGTGTACG
>OBLI01003226.1_pt1 | contig 12779 bp, 13 predicted proteins | sample 1519701 | NCBI WGS metagenome assembly OBLI01 (sample SAMEA3663005, study PRJEB22513) | pig gut metagenome | biome: pig gut; feature: pig-associated habitat; material: faeces | place: France | collected 2012 | reverse complement strand
GACCTGGAAGTGGCTACCGTCACATCCGCCTCCGGCAGCACGGACTTAATCTGCCTGTACACCCGCTGTACCATAGACTCATACCTTCCCGATTCAGTTTTAAAAATCTTAATAAACTGCTTGGAGCGGATATCATTGGACAAAGGCCACAGCCTTTTCCCAGAACCTCCCGAAAGTAAAACTATGTGCATACCATCTACCTCATTTCCTCACAAATACTGATAAAACCTGACTTATATCTCAAACCACCTGCATAAAATCTTTACACGATGTACAATCATCTCTTGCTTGCGGTCATTAGGGCTCTTTTTCATTAACTTTTACATGTAATACTTAAAAACATTTACCTATTTTCCTAAAAATTATTCATAGTTAAAGTTAAAACGCTATGCAATGCGCATAAATTGTTATAGAATTAAATCAAGAAATTTCTTATTCTATATGACTTCATATAGCTCTCTAGGGCTCTATATGAAAAATCCATCTATATAAAAATGCAGGCCTGCAAACATACAAATCCATATCACTTTGTGATATAATAAAGGAGGAAGTACGTTGCCTTATATCAAAACAACCCTGGCCAAAAACATTGAGTCTGAAAACCTCGACATACGCTATGACAGAAGCGTCACTTGTGTCCTTGGCAATATCCCGTTGCTGGCGCCCATTACCAAATACACGGTCAAGGAACTGAAAGATTATTCCATTCCCATGGTTGAACAATGCATTGATGCAGACTCAATCCAAATAAATCAGATATTTGTGGAACCGGGGCTCACCAACAGAAAAATTGTCAATGACGAACTGGAGAACAAAATCCCAGGCGAAGGCCGTGTCATCTTTGACATCCGCTTTACCATCACCCTGCCCGGTGGCAGCAAAACAAAAATCATCATCAATATCGAGGCCCAGCAGAAAAGCAATCCCGGCTACAGCCTCCTGAACCGCGGCATCTTCTACGCAGCCCGGCTTATCTCAGCCCAGCTTTCCGTGGAGTTTACCAACGATGGCTCAGACAAGGAGCAGTACGACAACATCAAGAAGGTATACAGCATCTGGATTTGCATGGACTGCCCGGAGGACAAGAAGGACTCAATCATCAATTATTCCTTCGAGCCCCATATCATCTATCAGGGCAACGATAAACTAAAACTATATCCAAACTGTGACCTGATGAATATCACCTTCATCCATCTCAGCGGCAAGCCTGACCATAGCCACCACCAGCTCATTTCCATGCTGGATATCCTGCTTGCCAGGATGGATACAGAGACCAAGAAAAAGAGATTACAGGAAGAACATAACCTTCCTATGACTATCAAGCTAGAAAAGGAGATGAACGACATGTGCAACTTAAGTTCAGGCATCCGTGAGGAAGGAATTCGTGAAGGAGAACTCAATACTCTCAAGAATATGTTGAAAGCTGGTCTTACTACAATCGAAAAGCTAAAAGAATCAGGATTGTACTCTCCTGATGTTCTCGCAGCTCTCAGCAACTGACAACTGCCACCACCAGCTCATTTCCATACTGGATATCCTGCTTGCCAGGATAGATACAGAGACCAAGAAAAAGAGATTACAGGAAGAACACAATCTTCCTATGACTATCAAGCTGGAAAAGGAGATGAAGGAGATGAATGACATGTGCAACTTAAGCGCCGGTATTCGCGAAGAAGGTTTCCGCGAGGGCGAACGTAAAGACGAGCGTAAAGGTAAACGTAAAGGCGAGCGCAAAGGAAAGTTAGAAACTCTACGCAACATGATAGTGGATGGATTGACCACCATTGAGGCACTCAAAGCCACCGGCCGCTACACGGAAGACGAGCTTTCTGCTGTTACTGCCAGCCTGCACTAAGAAGTAACGCTACAAAAAAGAATACAAAAACTGAAAAATATCCTACTCATATCCCCCATATCACCCACAACAGCTAGTGTTGACACCAGTCACCACTAGCTGTTGTCTTCATGAAACTAACTCAATTCTACGCAGCCTGGCTTATCTCAGCCCAGCTATCCGTGGAGTTTACCAATGACGGCTCAGACAAGGAGCAGTACGATAATATGAAAAAGGTCTACAGCATCTGGATCTGCATAGACTGCCCTGAGAACAAAAAGGACTCTATTATCAATTATTCCTTTGAGCCTCATATCATCCACCAAAGTAATGGCAAGCTACAACCATATAAAAACTGTGACCTGATGAATATCTCCTTCATACACCTCAGCGGCAAGCCTGACAGCAGCCACCACCGACTCATTTCCATGCTGGACACCCTGCTTGCCAAGATGGGTACAGAAACCAAGAAAAAGAAATTGCAAGAAGAGCACAACCTGCCTATTACTATCAAGCTGGAAAAGGCAGAATAGAAACCACCATTGAGTTCATAAAGAACATCATGTTTAAAAGGCAATCGTCTGCCGAAGAAGCTATGGAATTACTCGGCATTGACAAAGCTTATTGTCCCCGTTACCTAGCGATACTGCAAAACTAATAAAACAATATATCTAGCTGTGAGTATTAAAACTCTCAACATCAGCATAACCAACTAAACATTACTCAATTATCTAAAGCCGCAGCGCAAATCTGCGGCTGTTATTTTACAATTTTTTCTTAATCCCTGCCAAACAAATCCCTTGTATAAACCTTATCTTTCACATCATCAAGGCAATTATCATATCTGTTAGCAATAATTATCCTCGAATCAAGCTTAAATTCCGCTAAATTATTAACTACCCTGCTGCCAAAGAAAGTGCTACCCTCCTTCAATGTAGGCTCATAAATAATCACCCTAGCTCCTTTGGCTTTGATGCGTTTCATAATCCCCTGAATCGCACTCTGCCGGAAATTATCAGAATTTGACTTCATGGTCAGGCGATACACGCCTATAACAACATCATTTTCATAACTGCAATCATATTCAATATTATTTGAATAACTATAGGCACCTGCCATTTCCAGCACCCGATCTGCGATAAAATCCTTACGGGTACGATTTGAGTCCACAATAGCAGACATCATATTCTGTGGCACATCCGAATAATTTGCCAGTAACTGCTTTGTATCCTTTGGCAAACAATAACCACCGTAACCAAAGGATGGATTGTTGTAATGTGTGCCAATACGCGGATCAAGGCATACACCTCTGATAATCTCCGCCGTATTAAGTCCCTTCATTTCCCCATAAGTATCCAACTCATTGAAATAAGCCACACGCAAAGCAAGATAAGTATTGGAAAAAAGCTTAACAGCCTCAGCCTCTGTAAAGCCGATAATCAAGGTGTCAATATCCGGCTTCAAGGCTGCTTCCTGCAAAAGACTTGCAAACCGCCTCGCCTGTGCTGTGAGCCTCTCATCATCTGTATCAATTCCTACTATAATTCTAGACGGATAAAGATTGTCATACAGAGCCTTGCTCTCACGCAAAAACTCAGGACTGAAGATTATATTTTTGTTACCTGTTTTCTCCCTAATATGCTTTGTAAAACCAACCGGCACTGTAGATTTGATTACTATAATTGCCGTCTCATTTATAGCCATTACCTGCCGTATTACTACCTCAACTGCAGAAGTATCAAAAAAATTCTTTTTACTATCATAATTTGTCGGTGCCGCAACAATGACAAAATCCGCATCCCTATATGCCATATCGCCATCCAACGTGGCCCACAAATCAAGTTTCTTCTCTGCCAGATACTTCTCAATATACTCATCCCCTATCGGAGATTTTTTGTTATTTATCGCTTCTACTTTCTCCGGCACAATATCCACAGCTGTTACCTTATTTCGCTGTGCCAGCAAAACTGCCAGACTGAGGCCAACATATCCTGTACCTGCAATTGCTATCTTCATCCTAATTTACTCCTTGACCATCAAGAAAAATACAACACATAAACTACAATGTAGTAAAACATCAGCAACCGTAAAAATCCTTATACCATTGGACAAAACTACGCAAGCCTTCTCTTAACGAGGTTGATGGCTTAAATCCAAAATCTGCCTCCAGAGCACTAGTATCGGCATAGGTTATCGGTACATCCCCAGGCTGCATCGGCACTAACTTTTTATGAGAAGCAAAATCATAATCTTTAGGGAGCACCCCGGCAACAACTAGTTCTTCCTGTAAAATATTTACAAAGTCCAACAAGTTTTCAGGGTTATTATTGCCAATGTTATAAACTGCATAAGGTGGCAATGGCAGTCCATCATCGCCTATATTCTTCTCAGGAGCACGCTCCATAACAAGCGATATGCCATGTACTATATCATCTATATAAGTGAAATCCCTCTTACAGTTACCATAATTAAAAATCTGGATATCCTTGCCTGCCAGCAATTTATCAGTAAAACCGAAATATGCCATATCAGGCCTGCCAGCTGGCCCATATACCGTAAAAAACCTTAAGCCAGTGGACGGTATATTGTATAACTTGCTATATGCATGTGCCAAAAGTTCATTACTTTTTTTCGTAGCAGCATAAAGAGAAACAGGATTATCTACTTTATCTTCCGCAGAATATGGAATTTTTTTATTGGAGCCATATACCGAAGAAGATGATGCATATACCAGATGCTCAACACCCTTTTCCCCATTGTCGTATGAATGGCGGCAAGCCTCTAAAATGTTGTAAAAACCAATAATATTTGATTCGATATAAGCATCAGGGTTTGTTATTGAATAACGTACACCTGCCTGAGCTGCAAGATTTACAACCACATCAGGTTTGTAGTCAGCAAAGATTGTATTCACAAGTTGCCTATCAGCAATATTGCCCTGAATAAAAGTCCATTCATTATTACAATTGAGGCTACTTATTTTAGAAATCTCTTTCAATCGATATTCTTTGAGGCGCACATCATAATAATCATTCATGCTGTCCAAACCAATAATTTTCATATTCTTGCAACTATTTAACAATTTTATTACAAGATTTGCACCAATAAAACCGGCAGCACCAGTTACTAAAACCATCTTGTTATTTAATTCTACATTTTCAGACAACATACATGTTTCACTCCTAAAAATTCAATATTCATCATTCATCTATATCAATACCATTCTTTTTTGCAATTATTCTCGATAAAGGCCTAAGAAAACAAGTTGGAAGACTAGCTAATAGGACTTTTAGTATCCCCCTTATTCCGTGTAGTTTTGTAATGCACCCAAAATGTTGACAAATATCCTTATAGAAAAACTTTTTTTCTACAGACAATTCATCTTCATAGCATTCGAAGCAAGTTAAATTTAACAAACAGCGTACACGAGAACAAAAGAATCTTGATTTCAAAGCATATATCAACTCACAGTCCATAATATGACGACTGTCTTGCCAAATAATTTTGTTAACAGAAAAGATATCAAATACATATTTGCATTTTAATTTATTCACAGCACTAGTTTCCCTATAAAAATAATGATAATTGTAGGAAGGAACAAACAATACTTTATCCACTAATTTTAATATATTCCAAAAGGCTAATGCATCTTCACCCATAGATATGTTTGTGTTAAATCTAACATTTTCCCATAAACTACTATGAAATAGTTTTCCCCACACTTCCCATATAAAAGCGTTTTCAGATACAGGTTTCATGTACATTTCTTTTAGGCATTCATCACGCATTAATATTGATCGTGGCATATATTTATGAGTAACCTTTTCAGATGAATCAGGATAATTTTTTACATGTCCGCCAATATATACCAACACATCAGAATTTTTTAATTCAATAAAAGCTTTTTCTACCCAATCCAAGTCAAGCCAATCATCACCATCTACAAAAGTAACATATTCACCATGCATGTTGTCTAATGCAAAATTTCTGGCATTGCTCACACCACCATTTTTTATATGAAATACCCTGATTCTACTATCGTCGGCAGCATACTTATTACAAATAATACCGCTTAAATCAACAGAACCATCATCTACTAATAATATTTCTAAATTTTTATAAGTCTGGTTAACTAAAGAATCCAAACAACGAGGCAAATATTGTTCTATATTATACGCTGGCACAATAACGCTTATCATTGGCAAATCACTGAGATATCCGCTTACCACACAATGTTCCATAAATATGCACCCTACCCTTTTCTAAAAAATTGATAGATATCAGTAGGCAAGTCATTACCAAATATATTTATGGCAATTTTATCCAATTACCAAGTACTGTATCATATTTTTCCGGTTTAAATTCTTCCATACCAGCTCCTGGATAAAATGTTAGCTCACCAAAATAAACTTTATTATTAATTTCATAAAAATCTACTCGCACAAAAGGTATACAAACAGCTAATTTTTCTGCTAATGTCCTCATTAATTCAAAATTAACAGGCTTGGGTATTGAACCTGCCTTAGCAGCTGGATAATGTCTCTCAAAAGGCATCTTTTTCCAATCATTATCAAAAAAAGTTACTTTCAAGCCATCATCAGAACCTCTACCTGTACAAGTAAACGTGCAACAAACTTTTCCGTTGAAACACATAAATTTATAATCTGTTAAATCATTACCATGCATTGATACTTTATTTTTAGCCCCCAGAATAATAGGCTCACCTCCATGCACCCACAGATAAAATCCATCTCCTATGAAGATGTCCCCCCCAGATACATCTGGAAGTTTTATCCATTCACCAAAAACACCATCATATTTTTCCGGCATGAAATGTTCAAGACCTGCACCATGATAAAAAGTAATTTCGCCAAAATAAATCTCATCATTTATGACATAAAAATCTGTCCTAGCATGAGGTATTCCTTCAGATAATTTACCTGCTAATTCAAGCATCTTTTCAAGATTTTTAGGCTTCGCAATCTGATGATTTGCATCCGTCGGATATTCAATGGACATATTAATATATTTCCATTCTGCATCATAAATGTTGCGTTTATGATTAGTAAACCTGTCATAATCGACCTGAATTGCCTTTGGAATCCCATCAAAATTAAATACTTTATAATCTTTTAATTCTACGCCAGATTCATCAACCATAAATTTCTCAGCAATAATCCTTGGTGGAACATTCTTATATGGCCACTCATAGCAAACGTAATAAAAATTATGTTTAAGACCATTCTCCAACTTTTTCTTTGCAGAAAGTTTATCCATTTTAAATTTATCAGGTACAATAACTATACTTCCACTATCATGAGTACACTTCAGCACAAACTGATTTGGCAACTTATCAAAATCTATTTCATCAAAATGTTCCCATATTCCTAAAGTTGGTATGATATACTGTTCACCTATTTTCTCTGCTACATACTGCTTAACTGCATACTTATCCACCATTGTAGTATACAATGGATTATTGTCATGCAACTTCAACCACTGCAACTTCTCATTAAAAGTCTTAGGACTATCTAAATCAAGCGAATATCCAAGTCGTGCCTTAAACATCTTTTTTAAAACATATTCTGGATTCGCAATCTTATGATACTCATATGCAATTTTGTAAGAACAATTCCGTGCAACATTTAGTGCATTTGGGGGCAAATTATCTTTAAGAAACTTTCTTATACTCATATCTCACAACACATCTCCAAACTGTATAAAAACTTTATACGCAAAAATCATTCACTACAAAAAAACATACCCACCTCTTTCAAAAGCCTTTTATAATAACGCTCATAAGAATTATTCCACCTTACATATTCATACGCCTTATCCGTAATATTTTTATACTCATCTAAAGCCAAGTTCTCAGCCCTGTGCAGTGCATCAACCATTTCCGAAATACCAAAATGAAAAATAATTCCCCTGCCATCAGCTAGCTGCTCTTTCATGCCACCTCTATCTGAAGCAATCACTAACAATCTGTTGGCCATCCCCTCAAGGCAGGTGCCTGGATAATTTTCTATCCACCTGGAAGGAACAACTATAGCATAGCTATCCCTAAGAATTGCCTGAACTTCTTCATGTGCTATATGCCCGTGATAGATTATGCTGTTATTTGACTCAATAACCTTCATAATCTTTTTCTCATCATCTAAAGAGGAAAACTTGCCATATATATGCAGTTCACACTTCTTACCCAAATCAGCACGGTCAAAGGCTAATGCAAGTTCATAAACACCTTTATTAACATTAACACCTCCCAGATAAATATATTTATGTACATCCTGGGCAATGCTTCTCGGTGGACATATATCGTATTCATTTGGATTATTCAATGCACAACTTTTATGTCCATGTTTTTTTAGGTAATCTGCCAGCATTTCACTAGGTGGTAATGACTTGCTCACAATTTTTAACCTTAAAGAATCAATTCTACCCAACAACCAGCGTTTTAAAACCAATTGCATTTTAGAATTATGATATTTACATTCTAATAAACAATTTCTGTATTTGAATCCATCGCAAATATCTCCAGAGTCAGTAATACAGGTAGATTTCGGGCAAACTGCTGCATAATCCCTGACCATATGCAATACCTTATAATCTTTTAAAGTACTCAGAACCGTTATTGGTGCAGAAAACACATTATTTAAAATAATTACATCCGGTGAAATTGTACATAAAATTTGTTTTAATTTATGTGCTAAAAGAGGATTATAAAAAAGCTTATCAAATATGCCAAATCTTGGATTCAATACATATTCTTTTTCACTCAATATCTCATCTTGGCCAACTTGCATATATATTAAAAAGACTTCATGCCCATGCGAGGTCAAAATTTGCCGAATTTTCCTCACTGAATTTTCCGTACCGCCACAGTTTTTATATTCGTTAATTATTAAAAAACGTAATCTCTTCATAAAATCCCCAAATCTATCAGCACGCATTACCAATTTTTCTTAGCCTATATTCAAATCCAAACAAAGATAAGATTATAAAATTACTAGGAAAATCACCAAAATAGCAATTAAAAAACATAGAAATAACCAATACATATAACAATAAAAAATGCACACCAGTAATTGATCTTCTAGAAACTTTTACAAAATAGCAAAGCATAGCCACTGTTCCAGCGAGGCCTATCACACCATAATTAGAAAGTATATATATGTACTATCTATAGAAATTGCAATTATAACACAGCATTATTTTGAAACACTCTGTATTTTTGTATCATATAGTATTGAAGTACCACAAAATTTTGCATAGTATCAGGCGATGTAGTAATAGTAGTGAATAATAAAATAAACACACCTAACGAATTTACTCCTAAAGTATATAATGCAATAAAAAAGACAAACACAGACACTAAACCATTTTGTATTACAAACCCTGCAAATCCAGCAAAATTTTTATATTCAGATACTGGCATGGAGTAAATATCTTGAATCCTAGATATTTCTATGCCGAACAAAATATCCCACACATCTAAATCCAACATACTTACATAACCGCCAAATCTATGCAAAAAGGTTACATTAGATGGCTCTAACAAAAATTCCGTATTAAGATTGCTAAACAATGAAAATACAAAAAAATATAAAATAACGACAAATCCAAAAGGAATACATGAAAAAATTTTATTAAACTTTAACGCCATAATTTGTATTAGTAAAGATAATGATATCTTTGAGAATGAAGCTATATACGCTATAATGTATATAAATTTGCTAGCCACCCCAATTTTCTTATTTTCTTCCTTTTTATCATAGTATTCGCTTAGCAAAATCACCGCTAAAAAACTAGCAAAAAAACCTGCTTCACGGGATAAACCAGATGTACGAGGTAATCCGAATTCAAATATCGCATAAAAGTTAGTAAATGTTTTTGTGGCATAACTTCCCCAAACAGAATGAGCAATATTCTTAGGTCCAATTAGCATCGATACTTCTGGTGATATAACTAAAAATACCTGCTGTGCTACTAAAAAAATAAAAGATATAAAAAAGAAAAATTTAATATACCATAATTTTTTAGCCCTTAAATAAAATAAACAAATAACCTCAAATAGAATACAAACAAATTTTATTCCAGTTTCGACATGGCCACATATACAAAAAAAGCCAATGCTGAATACAACAAAAACATATCTTTTTTTTAATCTAAAATTTTTCAAGATCCAATATAAAAAATATGGATTTAACAGGGCTATTACTATCTCCATATAAATAGTTTTGCCGTTAATCATGGGGGATAATATCTGAGCTGTAAAAAATAAGAAAAACAGTGCCGCCCATATTTTTTCAAGCAATAAACCTAAATTTAATTTCAATATACTCCCACCAATCATAATAACTTCAAAAACTCAAAAAATATTAAGCACTAATTTTGCAGTGTTGTTCCATGTATACAATTTGGTACACTGACAAATATCCATATAATATTTCTTCTTATCTGTTAATACATTTTCTATCACTTGTTTCCATTTTATAACACTATAGCAATCACAATATTCAACACTGTCACCATACACCTCATGGAAAACTTCTATGTCAGATACAATAGCAGGACAGCCACACATCATAGCCTCTAACGGCGGTATGCCAAAGCCCTCATACAAAGACGGATAAACAAAAACACTGGCATGACGATACAGCGCCATTAATTCCTCATCTGAAACATATCCTATAAGTCTGGCATTTTGTGGCACATCCAAACCAGCAGACTTAAAGACCTTTGCATTAGAACCGCCTGCAATAATAAACTCCACATCTGGCATAAGCCTTGCAACATCTAAAACAAGTGGAAAATTCTTGGACGGACTCATACTGCTGACTGCCAATACATATTTCTTATCTTTCAAACTCTCCCTGGCAATAATCCCTTCATCGGCTTTCAACCTTTTTATATGATTTATGCCATTGTAAGTAACACTAATCTTACTCAATGGAATGCTATAATATTTATGTAGCTCTTTTTTTTGAAAATTCAGATACAGTAAAAATATGCTTTAAACTCCTGCCAAGCCACATAAACATCAGCTTATACCATGTACGAAATGCTAATGAAAATGTATGTGGCATAGCCGACACAGTAGCATCATGTATAGTGACAGTTTGATTTCGCTTCAATAACGGTGCACAATTGCAAAAATTCATTAGAAAACCATCCTGTGAATATATTGGTAGTTCTAACTGTTCCCATAAATGCCCTTTCAAAACACCCTTTTGAACCACTTGTATATTGTTAAGTTTTATAGAATACAGTACCTTTTTAGGGGCAATGACGATATACTCATGCTTTTGTAAATTTTTATCATCACTTATCAAACTATCTAATGCCCTTGTTATTTCTAGTGCATATCTCTGCACACCAGTAATTCTCTGTGTTAAAAACCTGCCATTGATGTATATTTTCATTGTGTACCCAACCCCAAAACCATTATGTGCAGATAATCTTGCTTACAAGCGCTCCGAAATTTTTGCTAAAATCCTCTGCACTAAACTTCTCCGCATTTTTACAGCAACTATTAGCTGTCAGCTAATCACTTTTTTATAAATTTCTTCTGTTCGTCTTGCTATGACCTCCCATGAAAATTCTTCAACTGCTTTTCGCCTAGCCTGTTTTCCAAAATCTTCTGCCATTTTTTCATCTGATAACAATTTATTTATGGCTTCTGCTATATCTTTTGGATTTTCCTTATGTACCAAAATTCCCGTCTCACCATCATCTATAATTTCCGGTATTCCGCCTACATTACTGCCAACTAATGGCTTTCCACAACTCATTGCTTCAAGTCCAGACAAACTAGTCGCTTCTAAAAGCGATGGCAAGGTCACTATGTCAGCTATCTGATCATAGTCACGCATCTTGTTATAAGGGATATCTCCCAACAAAATAATATTGCCTCCTACATTATCTTGTTCTATAACTCTATAAACATCGTCCCTATATTCTGGATAGCCATAATAATCATTACCTGATATTAAAAAAAACGTTTGAGGATGTTTTTCAAGTACATACTTTATGGCTTGTACCAAATAAATTACACCTTTTGTAGGTGCCCATCTCCTAGCACATAAAACTATTTTTCTATCTTTTGGTAAACCTAACGCCAGTCTTTTCATCTGAATATCTGACTTATTTATTGGATAAAACTCATCTGTATCGCATCCATTAGCTATATAGACAGCCTTATTCCTTCGCTTCATATATTCAACATCTGCCAATTCACCACTAGGTCCTATTAAATAATCAAAGTGTCTTAGCAACATTGGCAATATCATTGATGTTACTTTATATCTATCCAATAGCAAGTACTCACCTGTATGATTTGTTATAATAACTGGCATATACTTCTTTAATAATTTGGTTGCAAACATATTAGAGATAAAATCATGCTGATGTAATACGTCAAAATTTTTCTTCTGATGCAAATTTACGATATACTTCACCACATAATTACTATTACATATAGGTCTAATTTTACGCAAAAAACCGTTTGCATAACTGTTAAACAATGACATATACGGCAATTTTAATTTAAATTTCATTACACCAATGTATAACCTATGTACCTCTATACCATCTACAAATTCAACTTTAACATCGCCTGAACTATCATTTTCAATATCAAAACAAGTGTGAATTACGGTAACATCATGACCAAGTTTTTGTAATTCTTTTGCTAAATGATATACATGATTTTCTACTCCTCCAATAGTAGGTAAGAAAAAACTCGTCAACATACAAACATTCATATCACATAACCACCGATTAAATTTATTTCTAAAAAATAACAATAATAATCAAATTTCTCTCCTATACAACACAAGGCTATACCCCAGAGAAACCATGCACCCCAGTACCAAACCTACAAGGGTAATCAGCTTTTTTCTAGGCCCGGATGGCTTTTCCTCATCTGGCAGGTTGGCAGGAT
>OBLI01003224.1_pt1 | contig 12789 bp, 14 predicted proteins | sample 1519701 | NCBI WGS metagenome assembly OBLI01 (sample SAMEA3663005, study PRJEB22513) | pig gut metagenome | biome: pig gut; feature: pig-associated habitat; material: faeces | place: France | collected 2012 | reverse complement strand
TTCCCTCAAGGGGTAGATCACGAGAAAGACTAAAAATTAAGCCTTTTGAAAAAATATATTTTTCTTCCCTCAATAGGTAGGCAACGAGGATGATCAAAAACCGCGCCTTTGCCGTAAATATTTTTCTCCCTCAAGTGGTAGAGCACGAAAACGCGGATTTTATGAATGGCTTCCGAAATTTCCGAAAGATCCCCTCAAGGGGTGGAGCACTGGAACGCGAAAAATATAAGGTTTTTTCGAAAATAATTTTTTCCTCCCAAGGGATAGAGCATGAAAACTCGATTTTTATGAATGATTTTGAAAATTTCTCTCCCATCTGGTAGGCATCGAGAAGGGCCAAAAATAAACCACTTTGATAAAAATTTTTTCTCCCTCAAAGGGTAGCCATCGAGAAACGCCAAAAATTGCGGGTTGAATGATATTTTTTTGTCCCTCAAGGGGGAGAGCACGAAAAATCGGTTTTTATGCGCTTTTCTCGAAAATAATTTGTTTTCGGCTCAAAATTGGCGTATCTTATCAGTTGTTGAAAGAACGAGGCTCCAAATTGGCGCAGATTTTCGCCTGTGGCATCAAAATTGATGCCGCTTTCGGGAGCGGGATTTCTGCTGTGGCATCAAAATTGATGCCATTTTGATTACCTCCTCACTTATTCCCAGTGGGCGAAGCCATTTATCAAGGTGTTTTTGAAAAAACCTTCAAAAATTCTGTTGCTGCGCGGGAATCCGGTTATTGCCCCTTCACTTACTCCATGTTTGAAAGCCATTTTGTGCCCCCCTCAAAAAGATTCCTTCACCTAACCCACATTGGGAAACCGTTTTGTCAACCTATCCGGCGAGGATTTCTCCTACAATTCCTTACAGCAACTTTTGCAACTGAAAAACGACACATTTTCCGAAACTTTTTCAAAAAAGCTTCCTGCTCTTATACCGCAAGTTTTTTCGGTCGAATCTAAACCCCTATTTCAAAAATTTTTCTCTACTACTGTTACAGGGACATTTGCAGTCCTAAGTGGCACACAAATCGCGAAAAAAGCATAAAAAAGCGCCTGCCTCGTTTTCAGAAGCAGACGCTATATCTTTTCAAGTATTTAGTTGTAGATCAGATCGTTTAGGACAATCTCCTCGGCTCGGCTGCGGATGCTGTTCATCCGTCCGACCCATTCCATTTGATTCTCGGCTTTCAGCTTTTCGGTCACGCCTTCGGCTTTCTTCATCTGCTCGACCAGCCGGTCGAACATTTCCTCAGCCGCTTCGCCGATCTCTTTCAGATGGGCTTCTAACTTTCCATCGAGGAACATTCCGGTATAGATTCCGTTTCTGTGCTCACGCAGATACCGATGACGCATTTTTGCAAATCTGTTGTACATAGTTTTCCTCCTTACGCATACGCGATGTAAATCAAGTAGTTTCCGTTCCCGAGACTCTCCGCCCAGATATTCACTGCCGTGATATCGTCATCACGGTTATAGCGGTCAAGACGATGCGTCAGATCCCGCTCAAGATAGATGCAGTCGGCGTTTGCGGTCGTCGGGTTGTCCCAACAGTCCACCGCCGTCGGGTCGATTTCAAGCCCGATTTGGAGCGCGTAGGACTTTGCAAAGCTGAGCCAGTAGTTGACATCAAACTCCGCTTTCGGCGGCTCTGTGACGCTCTCAGGCGGCGTTTCGACGGTTTCCGGCAACTCTGTCGGATTTTCCGCTTCGACCGCTTCTGCGGGCGTTTTTGGCATTGTCGGCGGTTCCGTTGTTGTTTCCGCTTTGATCGGAGCAATAGGTGTTTCCACCATTGTTTCGGTTGTGGTATCCGGTACTGGACTCTGCTCCGGGCGCTCAATGGCGGTCGGCTCGGTCGTCTCCGTTTTTGGAGTCTCGATGACCGGTTCAGTTTCCTTAGTGGTGGGTGCCTCAGTTACTTCCGTTACCTGCGTATCTGCAACAGTCGTTTCCGTTGGCTCGGTTGGCATACTTGACAAGGTTTCCGCAGGCTTTACCGCCGAACACGCGCTCATCAGAAGCGACAGCAGCAGGATGATGATTTTCTTCATGGCTTTCGCCTCCCTTCGCGTATATGGTAACGAAAAGCGGAAGAAAACACCAATGTGCAAAAATCGGATTTACAGATTTGACGGGGATGGTATCTTGTGAGTATATTCGGTTGTCAAGGAACAGCGAAGGTTTGACCCTTCACTTGTTCCCACTGAGAAGCCCGAATCGTAGACCCATTTCAGAAAAATTATTTAAGAAAAAGGAAAAAGCCCTCTCCGAAATTGATCGGAAAGGGCTGTCGCCTATGATGTGGTATTGTCTTAACAAGCAACGAATCTGTGAGCACAGATTCGCTTGTCAGGGGAATCCCTGAGACCCTCAAAACTTAGTAAGTGCATCTTCTAAAAAAGCAATCATTGAATCGTATTTGTTAATATTAGTTCTTAGTTTTTGGTGTAAAGAGTCATCTATAACAACGACTTTCCCATCAATGATAATAGAAGTGTCACTATACTTCTTGTGACTTAATGCATTTCTATAAACAGAAATTTCTTCATTATACTTGGAATCAAATTGTTCGAGATCTTTTCCTTCTGTTGGAATAACTAATCCTTTCTCGTTAACCAAAATATCTATTATTTCAGATAAGATCTTCACACGGTTTCTAATCGTCAATGCATATTTGTGATTATTTGCACATTCATAAAGAGGATCATTTTTGCGAATTTTGCCGAGATTTTTTGATGTAAATTTCTCAATGTTATCGAGGCTATCAATCATTGCCTTATTCATCCTATCGCGAGATTCGGGCAATTTAGTCCACGCAAGATTGAGTAGTTCTTTGATACGGACTTCAAAATCACTGGTGTTATCTAAAAAGAATCCTCTGAGATTTACTATATCCTCTGAACGCCGAACTATTTTATGTATGATACTAAAAAGCTTATCATCAAACAGTACATCCTTTCTGTTCGCAAAAAACACGCCATCAATTAAAGGATTATCTGCCTGTAACTCTTTAATCATTACATCGTACTCAGATGAATATAAAAGGACATCAGTTAAAACAGCATTACTTCGAATTAGATCTACAATCTTTTTACCTGTTTGTCCGGCAGCCAGCTTATAGTCTAACAGTATTAAATCGTATTCATTATTGCTTGTCAAAACTGAAGGATCAAAATCTGCGCCCGTACTTCTTTCAGGTCTTAATCCCAAACAATATTTATCTTGAATATGGCGGCGCACTTTTCGCGAGGCCATATTATACCAAACAGTATCATCCTCAAACCAAAGGGTTCTAAAAATATTAGTCATTTTTTCAGCCTCACAATTAACCCAAATCCATCGTTATAATTCTTGTCATATTCCACAGCTCCGCCCATATCATATGTGAGTTGTTTTATATGACAAAGTCCTACACCAAATCCACGATGTACGGATTTATCTGTGGTTGTAGCACCATATTCAAATATTGAATCCAACGATATGTTGTCGGGAAGGCCGATGCCATTATCGTAAAATCCAACACTTACATATTTTTGAGAATCCTCTATCCTTATTGTCATTTTATCTGAACGTGCTTTTAAAGAATTACTATACACGTTGTCAATAATCAATCCAATAGAGGCAGAGTCAAAGAAGCACAAGAACGCCTTGTTATCGGAGTCAATTGACGTAGATATGCCCTTTATTGTTAATTCAGATTTGAGATATTCAGCAATAAAGGATTTGATATCTTGCGCAGACTCTGATTTAAGATTTTGACCACCATGAATGGCCAATTCGGATAATTTGTTAATCTTTCTGTTTGATTTTTTGATTTCTCTCACGAGATCAATGAGTTCTTCCTTATCCAAATCATTTGCCAATATAGTTTCTTCCAGCAAATCAAGATTTCCCTTTATTGCTTCAGACTGTGTAAAGACTGCATGCATGCCGTTGATCAAGTTTGAAATATTGTTGTTCGCAGCGCCTTTTAAGAAAAAGATCTGCTTATCTTTGATGACACCCGCGTCTTTTTCTTTCTTTAAGTCTGCCGCTTTCTTTCTATTCTCCTCTTCAAGTTCAGTGTTCTGCTTCTTAATTTTATCAGTTTGCTTTTTTACCGTGTTGATAAGTTCGTATAAGCTTTCATTTTGTGTTTTATCTGCTGTCTTTTGAAGTTTTTTCAGCGAAGCCGATAAGGAATCTTCATTTGCATTGGTATCACGAGTAAAAATAGCTTCGTCGTACTTAATGGATATTATGTCGTTTTTCGCACTTAAATCGGCAAATTCTGCGAGAATTTTATCCGACACTTCTGCCGGAGAGATCTCGTTTTCTGCTTCATTAGGATTATTCCAGTCAATAACATTTACAACGTATCTCTCAAGAACCTTAAGCACTTTTTGAACGAACAAATCCGAAAGACTTTCAAATTCACTGGTTTGAATAAAGCCATGCGCTCGGCTTGATGTTTCAATAAAGCCATCATTATCACCGCTTATTGATATTCTTCCCATTATTTCTCGTGTTCCCAAAAAGCGGTTATAACCTTGAGATTTTCTTTTGTCTATGCCAAAAAAGTCTTCATTTGGGTCACCATATGGATTTACCCTGAATCCATTTTTGTAGACAAAAACCGACCCGTAATTAACAGGTTCTATCCCCATTAACCGAGTGAAATTCGTTTTTGCAATACGATTTAAGTAAAACAATGAAATATGAATATTGTGTAGCAGAAGATATTTCACATTTTTTTCAACGATTTCAAAGATTACTTGTCCTCTATCAGCAAGAGTTGTCTTAATCTCTTTCCCATCTTCGGAAATGTCCAAAGAGAGATTCGTGGTTTTAATATTGAGCTTTTCAAAGACATCATTTACGATCACGCCATTTACAAGATCGCGTGCAGCAACATTGCCTTTTCGAATTAATTCTTCATCCTTTTTCAACTCAGAAGGTGCATTAATCTTAATTTCAAATTTATCTTCCTCGTTGTGAAAATCAGGGCTTATAAGTTTCATTAAAGATTTTTTCAATCTGATAATGTCGCTTCGTTCCCAGTTTTCACGTAAATCAGTTATCTCTAAAATAGCGCCATGTGAAACACTATTAGGGAATTCTCCAGTATGGTAATCCACAGGGATATTGATAAATTCCATGTGATCATCATATTCAAAGTCGTTCCAATCAATATCTATGTAGTGAGCTACAGCTTCTTCTTCTTTTTTTGCTATTAGTCGAAGCTTTGAGCCCAATCTATCGCAAGAAAAACGGCCTACACCTTTAGCGCCTGCAATATTTCTCTTAAATTCGTTGCGATAATCGGATTCTTTACGATTCTGTTTTTTCTTTTCAGAATATGCTACAAACAGCCATTTATCAATAATGTCTTTATAGCTCATTCCGAAGCCATCATCCGATATAATAATGCGCGATGATCCGTCGGAGGTCTCTGAAAAAGATATGCTGACATTATGTGATTGCGCATCATATGAATTCTTTACCAGTTCAAAAATTGCAATGTATTTATCACTGATTAAGTCTCTTCCTATGATATTTTTTAAGCCAGAGCTAACTCTAAATGATAATTTCTCATTATTGCTTGTCATCTTTCAACACCTCTTTCAGTGCTATTCCTATCTGTTCAGCGAAAAGTGGAGGGACTGCATTTCCAACTTGGGTATATCTCGGAACTTCCAACTTTCTTCTTTTCCCGCCAGATGTGTATTTCCCCTTAAACTGGTACCAATCTGGGAAGCTTTGTATGCGAGCATGTTCTCTTACAGTTAAAATCCTTGGCTCTTCGTAATGAACCAATTCATCAGGAATAGACGTTATTGTCGGAACAAGCTTGTCCTTATCCAAGACTGTTACGCCTCTGCGTTTTAGGCCATCTACTATGTTTTCAGCGGGTGTTATACGTTTCCCTCTGGGGGCTTTTTCAAGTAGCTCGTTATGTAAATCAATGACATCCTTTGTATGATTAACAAAGCGGTGGCTGTCAACAGGTGCGTTAGTGGCAATAGTATTGTTGGCTCTCATTAATCGCTGATAATCTGAGGAGATCGGTCCATATACGCCGGCCATAAAATGTTTTGTATCAGGCGACTCAACCACGCCATGACACTTCCTTAAATCTCCAATCGCATCTGCAGCGTGTGTAATAGCAGGTATTCTCTTTGCTTGAAAGAATGCTTCACGATTGTTATATAAACAATCGAAAAGCTTTTTGGGATCACCATTTTTCATGGCAACCAAAATAAACCTTTTCCGGCTTTGTGGAACGCCAAACTCGCTCATGTCAACGATTCGATAATCTGTTTTGTATCCCAAGCGCTTTAAGGCATTTACAACATAGTTGGAATATTTTTTCTCTTTTCCTGTCTTATCCTTAAATCTGACCGTAAATCCATGAACATTTTCAAAAATAATAGCTTTGGGCTGAATAATTTTGATGAATTTTACATATGATTTTACTAACTTGTTCCTTTGATCATTGGCTTTCCGTTTACCTGCCATTGAAAATCCTTGACAAGGTGGTCCTCCTGCCACAAGATCAATGGACCCACATAATTTACTCAATTGTTCAGAGTAATCTTTCATTACTACATTGATGTCATATTCGCTTATTGGCAACCAGTTAGGCCAATCAAAATGAGAATCGTTTTGCACCAAATTGAAATTAAGGGTAGAGAATGCATCCTTATTCTTTTCAATAGCAAATACGCCTTTAAGCCCCGCATTACATAAGCCGAGAGAAAGCCCGCCACATCCGGCAAAAATATCAATATACTTAATTTGTTTCATAACTTTCTACTCCTATATTGTAATACAAATTATCTTGAGGTAACTTAATGAGGCAAGCTATCTTTGCAAAATACCACAAAGGCTTAAGTATATCTGAAGCTTATCGATGCATTGAACATTTATATACTGAAGGTGCGACGCCATTAGAATATAATGTTTTATATCATCACTACTGCACAAATGAAGAACTATCAAGATTGCTTCAGGTTGGCTCGATTATCATATTTCCCCAAATATCACATTGTGGGATGTTCTCTATGCCCGATGAAAGGGGAATATGGAGGTGCATTATGCTATCGACTATGGCAATAAATGTATTAGTATATACCGCTGGCTCAGCTGATATTCTCTACTATTCAGTAACATGATTGATTTTTATAGTCGGAATAAAGCATTATGTTTTTCATTCAATTTATTCCAATTTTGAAAACTGTATAACAGTTTTTCCATAGTGCAATCAAATCTTTGCTTTTTCAATTCACATTCCCAGATAACAATCACATTCCATCTGAGTTCAGAAAGAAGTTTTATATTCTCCTGATCTCTGGATACATTGGCGCTGATTTTTGTCCTCCAGAAATCCTCATTGGTTTTAGGCCAAACAAAATACTTGCAGTTTTCATGTTTGTGCCAAAAGCAACCGTTCACAAAAATAACGGTTTTATATTTGGGTAGAACTATATCTGGCTTGCCGGGCAATCTGGTATCATTTTTTCTATATCGAAACCCTTGAGAGAAAAGATACTTTCTAACCATTTCTTCAGGCTTCGTATTTTTACTGCGAATTCGGGACATGTTATAGCTACGAATCTCTTTTGTGTGATTGTCAGCCATAATTCACCTAACTTTCCACTTGTAAAAAGCAAAATCTACCAGACTATTTAGATCTTTTTGAAGAACTCCTCATCAATTTCGTATGTAGTAACCGGCTTCACACCAATTCCATACTCGGCAATTTTTGACATGAATTCTTCACCGTCAATAAGATCTATCTGCTGCTTTCCGGGATTTGATGCTTCTTCACGTGCGGCTTTTGAAAAAGAGCCAGTTGTAATCATGACACCTTTTTCAATATCAGTAGTAAGAGAGCCTCTGAAATCTCTTATTTCCCCGGCGCCGACCATTCCTTTATATCGTTTGCACTGAAATGCGACATTGAAGCTGAAAATGCCATTTATTCTCAACTTTCCGGTGCCATCAATTCCGCCATCTCCGGATTTTTTCGTGACTTCAACCTGAGTAAATCCGCATTCTCTCAAAAGCCTTTGCGACAAACGCTCAAATCCATACGGGTCCATATTCTGAAGCACTTCTGCCAAGCGGTCTTTCCAAGGCTTTGCTTCATCGGGAAATTCTACATCGTCGTCAGTCGGGTCATCATTCTCGGGTTGGTCATCGGCATTCTGCTGCTGAGAACTCTTCTTTGCTCTTCTTTCAGCGTTTTCAGCAGTAACCTTTTTTACAATTTCTTTTGAATCAAGTGTATCAACAGCAACAAAGTCCGGCAGTATCGACCATACTCCTCGAGCACTATTTTCAATTACGCCATATCTGCTGAGGTATGTTCTCGCCCAGTCTGCCTGATACGAAAGCTCTGATTTATCGGTGCGGCCTTTGTGCTGAATATCAACGACCTCATCACTTATCCGCAAATCCTTGATAATCTGATCCAGAATTTCATTGTTCTTTCCGGAGCCGCCAAGTTCCTTCAGTGCAGTGAATGTCGGCATGATTAAGCTTGTATATCTCGGAATTCTTTTATCTATTTTTTCTCTCATTACTCCACCTCAGTTTTATCGACGGAAAAGTCGAAATAGTATATGCCCTCACCCTGCAGAGAAACATCTATTGATGTTCTTCCGTATTTTTGCAGATCAGCGTAGGTGATTGGCTTACCTTCAGCTATACCCATCCTGCCTCTAAGATACTTTCCCAACTCAGATTTACTGGGCGTAGTTGATATCTGCTTCGGATATAATTCTCTGATTCCGTTGAATCTTTTTGGAACAGAGCCTTCCAGTAATCCGGTCATAGTAGTACCGTCATCCCAGAGTATTTCAATATTGTCATTATGCCTGTGTCCTTCACGTCCGACTTCTGTACCTTCTGAAGGACATTCCTGCTTTTTGGGGAAGAAATCAGGATAATGTTCAATCAAATCTGCGCCAATACGAATATAGGCATCGTTGATATTGACATGGGACCCGGTCAGTTTAGCGAGCCCCCAGTTAATACCGCTCTGAAGAGGTACTGTAGGAGTCCCGTTTTCGGTAATATACAAAGGCATTCTGCAAACGTCCTTGTCATATTCCGTCGCAGGAAGATCGTCCTCGCCATGATGATGACGTTTATTTTCTTTTACTACTGCTTCTTCGCATTTTATCGCTTTGCTCAAGATCAGCTTTACATACTGATCCAAAGGCTCAAATGTATCTACCGTAGTCTCTGCCAACACTTCTTTTAACGGTGTAGTAAGTCCATTGATAGAAAAGTTGGCTGAGCCTACAAGAGCATGAACGACTTCACCTTTATACTTCCAGATATAGCATTTGGAATGGACGGGCATTGAAGAGTACAGAATATCGACTTTTGTCAGGTTTTTGTTTTCTGCGACCAACGATTCATGCAGTCTCTTTTGGATTCCATCACATCCATACATGCCATAAATTACAGTGGATTTTATGGGAAGTGATTCAAGGTTGTGAATCGGAGTAGGTCCAACATAACCAGACAGGATTACCAGTTCATCACATTTGAAGAGTTGGTTCCTTGTGAACACAATCTTGTCGAGATTTTGAGAAAACAGCATTACTTCACCTCCCCGGAGAATAATAGCTTGTATACTGCTTCGGCAAGCTTTTTTGAGAAAATAGGCGGAACGGCATTTCCGATCATTTTATACGCATCAGCCTGCGTACCAACGAATTCATAATCATCAGGGAACCCCTGTAGTCTTGCCGCCTCTCTGACGGTAATGCTTCTTGCCTGCTTGCTATCCGGATGAATATGCCTCAGACCATCTTTATACAGATGTGCAGGGATTAAATTGCTCGGTTCATCCCACCGCAGAACATAATATTTATGAACATTGGACTCATGTCCTGTTAAATTCGTATATAACTTCTTCAGCGCTTCTGTTGATACATACTCTTTTTTTCCGGATTCTATATCAGCTGCCAACATTGCGAAAATCTGTTGATCTCTTTTGCTGTGCCATCTTGAAGCGTGATTTGCAATTCCGTTTTGGCCAAAAGAGTGGGAATAACGCTTGCCTTGAATCTTCACATCTTCACTAAGCGGATAAAGCGCAGGTAAATCGCTTATTGCTTCCCGCACGGTTACTTTGTGGTTTACCTTGAAAGAAGGCAACAGTACGCCATAGAAGTATTTCAATAGCGATTCAGCCTGGTCACCGTATACTTCGCGATTTAATCCGAGAATAATTATTCTTTTTCGATTTTGCGGAACGCCATATTCAGAAAAATCAATGATTGCTTCTTCCAAATTTGGCAGAACAACATATCCCGCATCGTCAAAGGTCTTTTGAATTATCTTGATTATTGGCTCGCCTGTAGGCATTGCGCTTAGTATCCCCGGAACATTTTCAAAAACAAATGCGTTTGGACGATATTGCTTGACGACCTTTACATAGCTTTCAAACAGGAAGTTGCGATAATCATCTCTCATCCCATTCTCATCGCGTACTCTTCCGGCAATGGAATAAGCTTGACAGGGCGGGCCGCCAATAATCAAATCCACTTTGTTTCCAACAAGTGAATTTAATCCATCTGACTGACCGTACGCCGGATCATCCCATCCATTGAACAGTTCTTCTGTGCGCTGAATATCAAAACGAAGAACCCTCTTCTCAGCATCCTTATATTTCCATCTGTCCAAGAGATGCTTTGCGAGATTTTCACATGGAGCTTTTTCCCACTCAACACACGCAAGGGTATTGTAGAAGCCGGATTGTTCAAAGCCTTCACAAAGCCCTCCGCAACCTGCAAAGAGGTCAATCGTATTAATCTTTTTCATTTCCGTTCACCTCTATGATCGTGCGCAAAGCTTTTCCCAATGCCTGTCCCAGTAGCGGAGGAACTGCATTGCCAACCTGTCTGTTCTGTTGTGTTTTATTTCCAGTAAAAACGAAATCATCCGGGAAAGATTGAATTCTTGCACTTTCTCTGACAGTAGGGACTCTATTTAATTCATAATGAAACAGATTTCTATGACCAGTATCTACGGTTCGGGCCGGAGCATTTCCATCCAACCGAGTCCATGCCATGTGGAAAGTGCGGCTTTCACCTACGCCTGCAGGAAGGTCTTTATAATTTCCTCCTTCGGGCACAAGAGCTATTACCTGTTTCACAAAATCTTTGTGTTCAGTGGCCACATGGTTATGCAGCACATCGCATTTGCCGCGCATCATTTTTTGATAATCCGTAAGAGCTGGTCCGGAATATTTGCCTTCTTCTTCTCCGAGCGTATTGATCAATGTGGGAAGATCAGCAATCGCTTCGCGGCAGGTACGATAAGGATTATCTGTACCCGGTCCAAATTGAGGCTCAGGGAAACAGGGTGCACCAATGTCTTCACGAACTCCCATGAATACAAGACGTTTTCTCATCTGTGGAACACCGTAATCACAGGCTTTGAGGATTCTGCACTCGACATTGTATCCCATATTTCTGAAACGCTTTAATATCTCATCCTTGATCTGTCCTTCATATAAGGTGGCCATTCCAGGAACATTTTCGATAATAAAGCCTTTCGGGTTATACTGCTTAACCATTTCCAAAACAGCAAGGTAGAGCTTGTTTCGCTTGTCATCAAAATTTCTGGGGCCTGTAAGGGAAAATCCCTGACACGGAGGACCAGCAATAATAACATCTATCGATCTATCACCGGCAAGGCTCTTGATTTTATCAAATGTTTCCTGCTTGGATAAATCTTCATTCATCGCAATCGCACCATTATGGTTTAACGCAAAAGTATTTAATGCGGCCTGGTCATTATCTACTCCAACCAGAATATTAAAGCCAGCGTCCATAAAGCCTTTTGAAAGGCCGCCGGCACCGCAAAACAAGTCAATTGCGTTTAATTGCTTATTCATAGTAATACCTCCGCATAACAATGATGTTTTAGTCCTGCTTTTCTTCCGTAGAACCCGATCTCATCCAAGCATCTACTTCACTTATTTTAAACTTCCATGTGCGACCGACTTTAACGCCGGGCATACCGCGCTTTTCTATCCAGGACAGTGCTGTATCACGAGTAATGCCGAGGTATTCGGATATTTCCTTCATGGAATACCAACGTTCTATCTGTTCATTTCCCATTTGATAATTCTCCTTCAAACAGAGGTTATAAGTAGACATAATATATTATACCATAAGCATTGCAAATTTTCAATAGGATTTATGCCGAAACTTGCCAAATTTCATCAGAAACTGCGTGTTTTTATCTAATAACCTCAAATCGTAGATTGCCGCTATCGGCAAAAACCGTGATATTCTTACTAACTTTTTCTGAATATTGCCGATAGAACAGAAAAATCCGGCGCTGCCGTTATGGCAGAGCCGGATCGCTGTTTATATCTCGTCTTTCAAGTAGTCCGTATACGGTGCTTTTGATGTAACGAAGGTATCGAAGGCAAATTGCGCGCCGAGGCGGAAGCCGGTGATGAAGCTATCGAGGGTGGATTCACCGTTGATGGATGCCCAGGCATCGACATACTGGATAAACCGTTTCTTCTCCTCGCCGGAGAGCTTATCCGTGAGGAAGTCCTCGTTATCGGTGAGGATCTGCATATCGCGCTGCACCTTTTTGTTCTGTTCGGAACTTCGAGCCTGCGGGTCGATATTACCGTAGTAGAACTCTTCTATAAAATTTGTCATGGCAGTTTCTCCTTAAATTATTGAGAAACCCGTGCGTCCATGCCGTAAAAAATGTAGTGTTTTCAATGGTTTTTGTTCGTGTTCTCACACTTCCGTATCACTCTGCGGGACCAA
>OBLI01003223.1_pt1 | contig 12790 bp, 8 predicted proteins | sample 1519701 | NCBI WGS metagenome assembly OBLI01 (sample SAMEA3663005, study PRJEB22513) | pig gut metagenome | biome: pig gut; feature: pig-associated habitat; material: faeces | place: France | collected 2012 | reverse complement strand
CGCGACTACGTTCGTCGCGATAAGATTAAAGCTAAGCAAGAAAAACGCAAGGCTTGTACAAAGGAAGAAGCCAAAAGTAAGGTTAAGGCTTTCATACAGATGATACACCACTACCGTGATTTGTATCTTGAAGGCACCACCATTGAGAATGGTCGTATAGTCCCAATGCCGGATTATTTCCAAAGCCACTCAGACAAAGCTTATGTTCCTTCTGAGCATGTGGCTATCTTTGACGAGGCTCAACGTGCTTGGACGCAGGAAGAATTAGGCCGATTCATGCGTGAAAAGAAAGGCATAAAGGATTTTCCGTATAGCGAACCGGAATATCTCATTTCGTGCATGGATCGCCAACCGGATTGGGGCGTGGTAGTTTGTCTTGTTGGTAATGGCCAAAGCATTAATAAAGGCGAAGCTGGTCTGAAAGAATGGATTGAAAGTATCTATCGTAGTTACAAAGATTGGGATGTCTATATCTCAGAATATCTTATGCGTTCGGGCGACGTGACAAAAGAACAGATGGATCTCGTCCGTTCGCAAATCAAATCACGTGAGGAGTTGCACTTGAAGATGTCTATGCGCTCTTTCCGTTCAGAGAAAGTGAGCATCTTTGTGAATCAGCTATTGGCGCTTCAAAAAGAAGATGCGGCTTCTACTCTGCGAGAACTCGATAACTATCCAATAGTCATGACCAGGTCGCTGGACACTGCTAAGCAATGGCTACGTGACCATAACAGAGGTAGTGAACGAATGGGATTGCTTGCAAGTAGCAAGGCCGAGAGACTGAAGGCGATTTCCATTAATGTTCGTTATCAACCAGACTTTGTTCATTGGTTCCTTGAAGATGACAGAGACATTCGCTCAAGCAATGCTCTTGAGGACACACTTACGGAGTTTAAGGTTCAAGGCTTAGAGATAGACTGGGCATGCGTGGCATGGGATGCGGATCTTCGCTTAAGCCAAGATGGAAAATCATGGCAACACTTCCAATTACGTAGTGGAACAAAATGGCAGAATATTAATAAACCCATCAATCGAGAATATCAGATAAATGCTTATCGAGTACTTCTCACTCGAGCTCGCCAAGGTATGATAATCGTAGTACCCAATGGCGATTATGGCGTGCCTCCTGATGAGACACGCAAGCCGGAGTGGTATGATGGAATATACAATTATCTGAAAGAAATAGGAATTAAAGAGATATAGACGATGGACGTAGTGTCATTCTTTGCAGGTTGCGGAGGTCTTGATCTTGGCTTTGAGCAAGCAGGATTCCGTGTGGTTTGGGCTAATGAACTCGAACCTGTAGCGTGTGACACTTATCGTAAGAATCATCCTAACACAGAACTCGTATTGGGTGATGTGTGCAAAATAAATCCTCAAGACGTGCCAAATTGTGAAGGGTTCATAGGTGGACCTCCTTGTCAATCCTGGAGTATTGCTGGTATGCAGAGGGGGTTAGGAGATAAGCGTGGCAAGTTATTCCTCAAATATATTGATTTAATAGAGGTAAAGAAGCCAAAGTTTTTTGTAATAGAGAACGTAAAGGGGTTGCTTGACAAGAAGTTTAGTGATGTTTTCAACTTCTTTATTGAGCGTCTGGACAAAGCAGGATACGATGTGAAGTGGCAATTGCTTGATGCTGTTAACTATCGCATTCCGCAGAATCGTGAACGTGTATTCATGGTGGGGTTCTTAAAGGAGTTACAAGTCGATTACACTTTTCCTGTTTCAACTTGCACAGAGCCAATTACCCTTGAACGTGCTATAGGCGACATCAAGGATAAGCCGGTGGAATACACAGAAAAAATGAGAGTTGTTCCTAATCAGATTCGCAGTAATCATGATGTGTTGGCTGCTGGTTTTGGACCTTTCTATTATCGAGGCAATAGACGAAGAGGTTGGAGACAGCCTTCTTTCACCATCCATGCAACGGCAGAAAATGTTCCGTTGCATCCTTCTTCACCTAAGATGATGTTCTTTGGGAATGAAAACTGGGTGTTTCAGAAGGATAAGTTGAATGAGTACCGTCGTCTTAGCGTAAGAGAATGTGCAAGGATTCAAACTTTTCCTGATAGTTTTATCTTTGAGGGAACAGATATTAAGGCGCAGTATAGGATGATTGGCAATGCAGTACCGCCTCGCCTTGGAAACATTCTTGCTAAGTCCATTTATGTAACACTCGCTAATTTGCATCCCTTAGTACCAACCGCTCAGCAACGGGATAATGAGATGGAAAACAGTGTTTTGGTGGGTTACTTCAAATCACAAGAGCACAAGCGGCTCATTCTTCAGAATCGTCTGTATTATGTCCGTTCTGATGGCAGAATGGGTTCTTGTCTTTCGTCTGAAGGACACCCGAGCGATTGGAAAGGGTAAGCTGAAGTATGACACGAATAATTATGCGCCTTATTTCTCACAACTTAAATATGTAACAGACTTATCAAAATAATTGTCGAACCATAATAATGATATGCATGATAAAGAAATAGTTTTTATAGATCTCTTTGCAGGTCTTGGAGGATTCCATTTTGCGCTCGAAGAACTCGGGTGTGTTTGCGCATTCTCGTCTGAACTCAAAGAGGATCTTCGCAAATTATACTCGATCAATTTCCCTGGTTGCAGGATTGAAGGTGATATTACAAAGATAGAACCGAAAGACATTCCTGCTCATGATGTGTTATGCGCAGGTTTCCCATGTCAACCATTCAGCCAAGCAGGCAAGCGTCAGGGCTTTAAGGATGAGAAGGATAGAGGTAATCTGTTTGATAATATTTGTGCTATTCTCCAGTACCACAGACCTCGTTACGTTTTCCTTGAAAACGTTTCTAACCTCAAAGGTCATGATAAAGGTAATACTTGGAATGTTATTTTCCATAAATTGAGCGATCCTATTGAAGATGGTGGTCTTAATTATGAAGTACGTGAAGCTATCCTTTCGCCGCATCAGTTTGGGTTACCTCAGCATCGTCGTCGAATTTATATTGTTTGCGAGGCACGCGAATTTGGAAGATTGGAAAATTTCGCATTTCCGGTTCCAAATAACCGGAAATGTGACATTACCAAAATGGTAGATGAAGAGGATAAAGACTTTTTGCCATTGAAAACTGAAACACGCAATCAGTTGAATATTTGGCAGTTGTTCATTGACCAATGTGTTGCTCATAATGAGCCAATACCTTCATTTCCTATTTGGGCGATGGAATTTGGTGCAAACTACGAGTTTAAAGAGAAAGCACCTTGGCAGCAGACGCAGATTGCTTTAAGTAAGTATCGGGGCAAGTTGGGGTGTAAGATAGAGGGTGCAACAAAAGAAGAATGTTTATCTCATCTGCCAATTTATGCCCAGACAAAAACAGATAGAAAGTTCCCTGATTGGAAAATTCGTTATATTGAGCAGAATAGAGCGTTTTATGAGAAAAATAAAGAATGGCTTGACGGCTGGATAGATAATATTAGGGGTTTCCAAAATAGTCACATGAAAATGGAATGGAATTGCGGAAAGAATTCTACTCCTGTTTTGTGGGATAAGATTATCCAATTCCGTGCTTCGGGTATCCGTGTTAAGTTACCGTCGTTTTCTCCTGCTTTAAACCTTTGTGGCACCCAAGTTCCTATCCTTCCTTGGGTGAAACTACCAGAGGGGAGTTTTAGTGAGGGCGAACCTAGGACAGGACGTTACTTGACCCGGCGCGAAGCTGCGTTATTACAGGGTATGAGAAAACTGAAATTCGGGGATGATACTTTCCAACTTTCGATGACTCGATCATATGCTGCATTGGGTAATGCTGTGAATGTCACCATTGTTAAACATATTGCAAAAAACCTGCTTGGATTATGACAGAACAAAATATCTCTGTTGTTGACATTACCATTGGTGCCAACATGTATGGCCGCATATCAGACCTGCCAAATACGCCATCGCATGTGTTGGCAGAGTTTGTGGATAATGCATTGCAATCTTTTCGAGACAAAAAAGAAGTTCTTAATTCTCTAGATTCCAATTACCGTCTTAGAATTGATATTGATTTTGATTGGGACGTAACGACGAATTTAGTAAGGATGATTAGTGTAACTGATAATGCTGGTGGAATCGATGCACACAATTTCACTAAGGCTTTTAAGTTAGCTAATACTCCAGACAATAACCAAGGGTTAAATGAGTTTGGAATGGGTTTGAAGACAGCTGCTCTCTGGTTGGGGAACGAGTGGAGCGTTAAGACTTCGGCTCTAGGTGAGGATGTGTCTCGAAGTGTCACATTCAATCTGGATAAGGTGTTAGCGGATAGTCTTACAAAACTTGTTGTTCGTACAGAGGAGGCAAATGAATCTGATCACTTCACTACAATTAAGATTTTAAATCCTACGCCAAAGGCACCCACAAAGAAGGCGCTCGAAAGGATTAGAACAGAATTGAGTAGTATCTATCGAAAATCTTTAAGACAAGATGAGGCTGATATTTATGTGGATGGCGTTAAACTCATATTTGAAGAGACGGAAATATTGACAGCCCCATCGGTCAAAGACCCAGATGGACCTGCTATTTACTGGAAGAAGGATATCAACTTTAAGTTTGGTAAGTATAGCGCAACGGGTTTTATAGGCATTCTCAAAGATATTAATAGTACAAAGAACGGTTTTGTGCTACTTCGTCGAGGACGAGTCGTTTATGGTGCAGAAACTGATGGACGTTATTTTCCCAAGAGTCTCTGTGGTTCTACTGGTACTTTTCGCTATAAGCGTATTTTTGGAGAACTTGAATTAGACGGTTTTGCAGTTTCGTTCAATAAGAATGACCTTCAGGATAAAGAAAATCTTGAAGCCTTGATGGAAGCCCTGCGTAATGAGATCCACACTAAGCAGTTTGATCTCTACACTCAGGCAGAGGAATATCGTCTCGATGAACGCCAGAAAAAGGTAAATAAACTGGTAAAATCCCATAACAATAATAAGAAGAAATACGAAAAAGTTGAAGTTATTACAACTAAGCCAGTAGGGGCGTCTCCAACTCCAACTATTACGGCGGGCTTCAGCACGACCGTTGTTCAACAGCCAGAGGAGTCTAAGCCTTTAGTAATGGGGACGATAAATGATTTGTACAATATTAATGGAAAGGACTACGAACTGCGTGTGGAAATGGTTAATAAGGGTAATGACCTTGTTTGGCTGGATACCATGCAGCAAGATAAGAATGTAGTTACTTGTAAGATTAATATGGATCACGTTTTCTTCAAACATTTTCAGAATTCGGAAAAAGCAATAGTGGCTATTCTTAAGACCATGGCTCTTGCAAAGTTTATGGCTAAAGAGGAAGGTACAGATTCAACGGCTGAACTCTTTGATTCATTTAACGCATATATCAAAAAAACGAAGGTATAACTATGCAGCACATTATTATTAACGATCAATCCTTGAGTTCGAGTATTTCGGGATCAGAGAAGTCCGTAGTACTAAATCAGGTAGAGATGGGGAACCATTTTAATGCATTTGTCCTTTCTCAAACTGTAGGCCCGAAGCCTGATGGTTCATTTAAGAAAAAAGGAATTACACCAAAAGGTGCTGCAACTTTGCGTGAGGAAACCGCACACATCCTTGCGCATTGCAATCCTCATAATGCTCCCCATAACGCAGAAACTACCCATCTTGTTGTGGGTTACGTTCAGAGTGGTAAAACTATGTCTTTTACGGGTCTCACGGCTTTAGCTTTGGATAATCATTATCGTGTGGTTGTCTATTTGGCAGGTTCAAAGACTAACCTTCTGGAACAAACGACAAAGCGTTTGAAAAAAGATCTTATCAAAGAGTCTGGGGTCAATAATCGTGATGTATTTAAGATCCACAAAGATCCTAAGATAGAAGATCTTGATCAGATAGTTGGTAATCTCTATCTAGAAGGAACAATTCTTCTGATGCCTATACTCAAGCATTATAAGCATATAGAGGCTATTACTTCTATATTCAAATCTAATGATTTTGTTGAGGCTATGGAAGGTGAGACGGTGCTGATTATAGATGATGAGGCTGATCAAGCTTCGCTTAACAGTTATGGTCGCAAAAATAGTAAGAAAGCTGTGGATGAGGAAGAGGAAAAATCAAGAACTTATGATTCAATTTTAAAGATGAGAACTGCTCTCCCTGGCAATACGTATATTCAATATACGGCAACTCCTCAGGCGAACATTCTTATTAGTATGAAAGATATGCTTTCACCGAAGAGCCACACCTTGTTGACGCCTGGAGATGGTTATATTGGCGGTAAACTTTTCTTTGGGCGTGGTGAAAATCATGATTTATATCGTGGAAGGTTGATACAACAGATTCCGGCGGAAGAGGTTTTTCATAAGATAAAAAACCCCCTCGAACGCATGCCGAAATCGCTAAAAGATGCTTTACTGATGCATATTCTTGCAGTTGCTATTGTGGTAAAGTATCTAAAGCGTGAAGATGTGAACTTTCTTTCCATGATGGTTCATCCAGCTACTGAAAAGAAGTATAACTCGAAGTTTAAGAAATGGATTGAAGCTCAACTGAAATCTTGGAGAAAGTCTATTCGTAAGGATGAAGGCAATGATGATAAACGAAGTCTATTGAAGCGAATGAGGGAACTTTTCCCTTCAGCAATAGAATTTTATAAGGTTGAAGAACGACCGGAGTTTGAAGACATAAAGCCTTACTTACAGCAGGTTCTTTGCTCATGGAAGGTTTACTTGGTTAATACGGATAAGGAAGCCCAGACGGAAATAGAATGGGATGAATATGCTATGCACGTTCTTGTCGGTGCAGAAATGCTTAACCGAGGATTTACGGTTGAGAATTTGGCAACTACTTACATGCCTCGCTATTCAACAGGCCCTGCTAATGCTGATACCATTCAGCAGCGGTGTCGTTTCTTTGGTTACAAGCGTGATTATATAGAGTCGTGCCGCGTTTACCTTCCCGCTTGGACAATGTCGGACTATAAGGCTTATGTGGAGCATGAAGAGGAATTGCGCTCGGTTCTTGCTAGCTGTGACAATCTTGCTGCAGCAGAGCGCAAGATACTTCTTTCTCCAAGAATGAAGGCAACTCGTGCTAACGTTCTTCCTATTTCAGTAGTGAATAGTCAACTGAGGGGAGCGAAGGAAATGCAAGCATATGAAAGCAAAGAACGTATTGAACAGAACAAACGGCTTTCGGAGGCTTTTATTGAGAAGCACATTGATGATTTTGATATTGAGAAGGATTTCGGTACAATTGACCGTTGTCATCGAGGATTCAAAATGGCAATTGAAGAGGCAATAGAATTTCTTGATGACTTTCAATTCGGTAATTATAAAGATGCTAATAGAAAAGCTGCTACAATTCGTTATCTCCGTTATTTAGCAGAGAAAGAAAACGCCCCTCTTACCTATGTCTATTTTTATCAGATGGCATACAAGAAGGTTGGGGATGATATTCGTTCACGTAGTTTTGATGCGGAAACAATGCGTCTCACAACACCTCTGGCTTCTGGACGTTCTACTAAAGGTTCAGATGTATATCCGGGCGACATGGCTATTGTTGGATCTGACTCTATCACAATCCAGTTGTATCATGTCAAATTGGATGGAGCACCTCTTGATTATGCTCATGATGCCTATTCGCTAGTCATTAATTATCCTGAGGACCTGGCCTCTAATTATGTCTCGTCTGAAAGTGCAAACCAAGAAGACGAGGATGTTGACGATGATGAAGAATAATAGAAAGGTACTAAAATGCAGAATATAGAATTGTATGAGCAGTTCAAGGCTTTGGCCAAGAACCAAAAAGCAAGCAATAGTTTTGAGGTTATTCCGATTAGTAATTCCTATCACAAGTTGGGAGTTTCAAAAGAAGGATATCCGAAGTTCTTCATATGCACCAGCACTGCAGTCTCGGCTACTCCTAACACGACGCTTGATATTTTGTTGGTGCAGTATAATCTTTCATGCACTTTCGTGGATGATAACGATGTAAAGAGTCCTCATCATTTCACGGTAATCACATTGCAATCTGTTGATCAGAAGTTGCAAGAGGTGTTTCTTGACATCGTGGTGATGATGTTTGGTAGAATGTCGGAGGTTCCTTCCAAGAGGGAGATTGCTATCGAGGTAGAGAACTTAATTTCTATCTTTTCAGCAATGACATGTCCTCCGCGTAAAAAGATTCAGGGTTTATGGGCGGAGTTATTTGTGATAGAACGCAGTTCTGACCCAGAGACTTTAGTTAAGGCGTGGCATGATTCGCCCACATCCAAATACGACTTTACAATGGGACGGGACAAAATAGAGGTGAAGAGTACAAGCAGTGAAAATCGCTGTCATCGTTTTTCTCTTGATCAACTTTGCCCATCTGCTCATTCGCGTGTGTTGGTTGCCTCGGTTAAAGTCAGAGAGTCAGCCAAGGGTAAAGAGGGTTTGTCGGTTCAAAACCTTTATGATCGAATAGTTGATAAACTGGATTCGTCAGATGCGCAGATGCATTTGATGAAAGTGATAGCCGAAACAATTGGTACGGATATGTATCACCTTGACGAGGTCTTTTTTGATTATGTTGAAGCTTGTGATACTCTTCGTTTTTATGATTCGAAAGATGTTCCTGGCGTAGATAAAAATGGTGTTCAACCAGGTGTGTCAAGTGTCGGTTTTACCAGTGATCTATCAGGAGTGACTGATATCCAGTCGCCAAATTCTGATTTCGTTAGAGGGGAAAGTCTCCTTTATAAGAGTTTGTATAAATAAAAGTTGGAATATGGAAGAAGATTTTAAAATCATGGACTCCGAACGTCAAGTGTCATTCCAGCCCAAAAGACTTACATCTAATGAGTTGTTGATGGTCTTTGAAGAGGAGATGAAAGTTTCTTCTACCTTTAAATTTGTAGGTGAAGCAAAGAACCCTTGTCATATTATGTTTGAGGGAGTTGAATTTTATGTGTATATAAAGAATCTTTCTTCTGCATATTTTGCTAATCCTGATGTTTCTAGAGCACAGATGACGGGAGTTGATGTTCTTCTTGAAATTCAGAAAACAGACGCTTTGTTTGTTCTCCTAGGCTATGATGCCGATAATCATGTATTTGCGGCGTGGAATCCCCATGTGGCTAAACAACGTATTGGAACTGCGTCTAGTCCTTCGCTTTATTCCCGATTTTCTTGGCAGAAGGAAGCGAAAGAACAAAGATTTTTTATTACGCGTGAACTAAAGAATGAAGGCAGGGTAATCCTTTTCCCTAAAGACAACCTCTCTCTATTCCTTGGAAACATTGACGTTTTCTTTCCAGACACATCAGAGTATGTGGCAATGGGATCTAAACGAAGAATTGAGGCTAATGCTGCTTATCGAGAATTAACCGATCAACATCATTTGGGAAGGTTTGCCAAATATCTTATAGATTTAGGTTATGATCAATTTTCTGTTCAGAAGTTTGTGCGTGCCATTAAACAACTCATAAAGTCTTCGTTTTTCTCGAACCATCGCAAAATATTTCTTGCGTGTGATTCGCTAATTGAGTATAGGGATGTGGTACAAGAGTTTTTGTCTCTTGATGAGATAAAGAAGCTAGATGTAGAGCAGGAAAATTCTTTTTCGGAAGCACTTCCTGTTTATGTTGATTTCTTAATAAACGAGTACTGTTTAGAGGAAACGGTCGCAGGAGAAGAGAAGGAAGATGACGAAGAAATGTCAGAATCTGCTGCAGAGAATTCAGAGAAACAAGAAGAGGAAGAAAACGACGCAAAGACGGAATCCGTAGATTATGAGACGCGTTTTACAGATGAACAAGGAAGATTAACTTGTATTGCAAATCCCAAACTGATTAATTTGCTCCGTGAAGATTTAGACAAGGAATATCCAAGTCTTTTTGGTGCGTATTCTACAGTTGAGGACTTTTATGGAGATAGGTTCCCAAACATGGAAATGCATCATTGGCTATCATTGTTCAAAAAGATAGATTGGCAAAATCCTTATCCTTCTTTAGATAGCACCCAATCAACTATTCAGCGAAAAAGAACAACACGGTTGAAGATTCGGGTAGTGAAGCCTAATGGTGATATTATCTTTGAAAATCAAGTTGTAAATACTCTTTTGGAAGTAATAAAACTTGCCGGGGTTGAAGAAGTTCGCGACTTGAACATTACTATGGGTAAGAATGGAGGGCTACCTTTAATAAGTAGCGAGATAGTTCCTAAATATGCTAATGCTTTCAAGGAACTTGGAAATGGTCTTTATCTAAACTCTTGTTCTGATACGAACACGAAGTTTTTACAGATAAAAAAGATTAATGAAGAATTAGGTTTGAACTTAACCATAGAGTTAGTTTGATTATTAGAATCATGTTCAAATGACTGTTTGGGATTATGAAGGACTTTAAGGATTACGTTGATGCATTTTCGCATCTCCACACGGCGAAGGTGAAGAGGCGGAAGGCTCCGCATAAGGCGGTGCTGTTGCTGGCTATCATAGATTTGGTGGAGAGCAACGTGATAAGGTGTCCACAGATCGAACTGACGGATGAGTTGGTGAAGCGGTTTCGGGAGGTGTGGCGGAGGTACCTGGGGCAGTCGGCTATCTTTACGCCCGACATAACGAAGCCGTTCTTTCACATGCAGCACGAGCCATTCTGGAGACTGGTGGGAGCGCACGACGTGGAGGCAATGATGGCGGCGGAGCAGCGACCTTGGCGCAAGGACAAGGCCGACAGGAAGGAACTGCCAAAGGGTAGCTACTCGGTGGCGGCGATGCGCGCCGCCTTTGCTTACGCTGAGATGGACAACGGACTGTTTGCCGTGTTGCAGAACGAGGACGCACGGGCCATGCTGCGCGTGGTGCTCATCAACGAGTATCTGACGAACCAGCCGACCAAGACGATGCCTAACCTCGCCCAACTGATGATGGCTCTGCCGATGATAGCGCTTGTGGCGTAACGCCGCGCAGCGACGGTGGGGTGGGGGCAGAGGCCAAATAATGTGAGAAATGTTTGGCTGTAAGCTATGATTTGATTAAATTTGCAGTGAGATAATAAACATAAGAAACCTTTTAGAAACCTTTTATTGCTGTATGGCAGACAACAACAATCAAAATCAAGTGAAAATAGAGCTGCGCCCCGAAGTGGCGCAGGGCGAGTACTCGAACCTGGCGATGATCAACCACTCAAGCAGTGAGTTTGTGATCGACTTCGCGCATATGCTCCCCATCGCTCCCCCGCAGATCTTCAGCCGTGTGATCATGGCTCCCGAGCACGCCAAGCGCTTGCTCTACGCCTTGCAGGAGAACATCGCACGCTACGAGAAGGAGTTTGGTGAGATTAAGCTCCCCCAGGCTCCCGCTCCCCAGGGTGGCCTCACCGCCATGCCTTTCGGCACGGGTAAGGCCTAATCGGCTCGCAACCCCAACGATTAGCCCCTCTGCACACTGCGGAAGGGGCCTTTTTTGATTTTACCCATCATCCCAACTGCCATCTGCGCCGATCTCTGCGATCCGTGGGCGTGTTCTCCCACTTGTCTTTTCAAGCGCATTGAGCGCTTAGGTTACGCCCACAGATCTCGCCGATTTGCACAGATGCGTTGCGTTCCGCATGCGAAGGAATCCGTGCGCATCGGTGAAACTTGTCTTTTCAAGCGCATTGAGCGCTTAGTTTTTACTCCCACAGATCCCGCCGATTTCCACAGATTTCTCCCTTCGGTCAGTGGGGCTTCGCCGTGTCTCGATAGATTAGGGATGCTCGTAAATCAGTCAAAAACAACCTAACGATCTAATTGTCAGTGTTATAAGAATTTTGTATCTTTGCATAAAATAATAAAAAATCCCCCAAACTGCTTTGACCGGCCTGTTTTGGGGGAAACGAAAAATAATCGTCATGGCAAAGGTACTACAATTTTCTGAAATAACACCAGGTCTTGCGTTCACAGAGTTTGATTTTTACAAAGATTATGAAGAGTCGTTCAAAAAGAGTGAACTCGGACGCTTTCATGCCCTCCTTCCGTTGCGTGAGATGGCCATTAGATTCGGTTTGATTGACTCTGTTCCACGCAGAAAAGTCGGTCGCAAATCTTACTTCAGCCCTGAAGGCAAGGTGGCACTCATGTTCCTCAAGTCGTATACCGGATTGTCTGCCCCAAAACTTATGGAGCAGCTCAACGCCAACATACACTATCAGATATTCTGTGGCATCCGAATAAGTTCAGCCAATCCCCTGACCAACTACAAGCTCATAGATGATATTATCCTTGAACTGTCCAAGCGCCTGAAGATCCAGACTCAGCAGGAGTCATTGGCAGAAACATGGAAACCATACATGAGGAATCTTGATACAATCTATACCGATGCAACGTGCTACGAAAGCAGCATGCGTTACCCCACTGACACAAAGTTGCTATGGGAATGCGTAGAGAAGGTATATACAATGATGTGTGAGGCAAGTAAGGAACTCGGCATTCACCGCATGAGGACGAAGTACCTTGATGTTGCCCACGACAACATGGCCTATGTGAAGCAACGCCATCACACCAACAAGCGTACTCGCAGGATGATCCGTCGACAGTTGGATCTGTTAGGGAAGATTCTCAAAGAGTTAAGAAGACTCGACAGAGAAAATCCCTGCGCAGGAATCTTCTCCGATAAGCAACTCGCAGAAATAGAGACGATAACGAAGATATACCGTCAGCAGCATAAGCATCACGAGAGTGGCAATGCCAAGGAGAGCATTCCTAATCGTATCGTAAGCGTCAACAAACCATACATACGTCCAATCGTCCGTGGCAAGGAAGTAAAGAAGGTCGAGTTTGGAGCCAAGTGTAAC
>OBLI01003220.1_pt1 | contig 12801 bp, 10 predicted proteins | sample 1519701 | NCBI WGS metagenome assembly OBLI01 (sample SAMEA3663005, study PRJEB22513) | pig gut metagenome | biome: pig gut; feature: pig-associated habitat; material: faeces | place: France | collected 2012 | reverse complement strand
ATGGTCGAGGTCAAGGGAGCCGTATTCCGTCCCGGCAAATACCAGGTGGGCGGCGAGATTACCAGCGTGCGCTCGCTGCTCGAGCATGCCGAGGGAGTGACCGAACAATCCTTCACCGCCCATGCCGTGATGCACCGCATGCGCGCCGACCGCAGTCTCGAGGTCATCCCCGTTGACATCGACGGCATCATGGAAGGACGCGTAGCCGACATAGCCCTGCAGAAGAACGACATACTCTTTGTGCCCACACGCCAGGAGCTGATGCAGGAACAAACCCTCACCCTGCACGGCGAGGTACACTATCCAGGCATCTACCGCTATGCCGCCAACATGACCATCGAAGACCTGATACTCCAGGCGGGCGGACTCAACGACCAGGCCTCAACGGTCAAGGTAGACGTGGCACGCCGCATACGCGACCCCAAAGCCACCCAGACCGACAGCATCATCGCCCGCACCTACAGTCTGGCACTGCGCGACGGGTTCGTCATCGACGGACAGGCCGGATTCCACCTCATGCCCTACGACGAAATCTATGTACGCCGCAGTCCTGGCTACGCCACTCCACAGAACGTGACCATCGAAGGCGAGGTGATGTTTGCCGGCACCTACACCCTGTCGCACAAGAACGAGCGACTGAGCGACGTGCTGCGCAAGGCGGGCGGAGTGACCGACCTGGCCTATATCAACGGTGCGCGGCTGATGCGCCGCACCACCGAATCGGAGCGCATCAAGATGCAGGCCGTGACCCGTCTGCTGGCAGGACAGGGCGCCAACAGCGACTCCATCAATGTGGCGCTGCTGCAGCTCTCAGACACCTATCCCGTGGGTATCGAACTGGCTGAAGCGCTGGCCAACCCCGGAAGCGATGCCGACCTGGTGCTGCGCGAGGGCGACCAGATCATCATCCCCCAATACAACGGAACGGTGAAGATAAGCGGCGACGTGATGTTCCCCAACACCGTGGCCTATGAGAAGGGGCGCCGCTACTCATACTACATCGACCAGGCGGGCGGATTCGGCCAGCGCGCCAAGAAGAGCCGTACCATTATTATATATATGAACGGCACCGTAGGTCGTGTGGCCCACAACGCCAAGGTACGCCCCGGATGCGAAATCGTGGTGCCCAGCAAGCCCAAGCGCAATGCCTCGGCCGTAGGCCAGTGGCTCGGAATAGGCACATCGGTAGCCTCGCTCGCCACCATGATAGCCTCGCTCGCCAATCTGTTGAAGTAAGACAATAACCATTATGAACGAAAGAGATAATCAGATAGACATCATAGTAGTCGCCAAACGAGTAACCAGCAGGAAGAAGCTGTTTCTCAAGGTGTCGCTTGCTACCTTTGCCGTAGCCTGTATCATCATATTCCCCGTGCCACGTTACTATACCAGCAGCGTGGTGCTGGCTCCCGAGATAGGAGACATCATGGGCAAGAACAGCCTGTCGTCGCTGGCCTCGTCATTCGGTTTCAACCTCGGCAACAGTTCTACGGGCGATGCCATATACCCCGACCTGTATCCCGCGCTAATCAACACCAACGACTTTGCCATCAATCTTACACAATGCAAGGTCAAGAGCAAGGACGGTAGCGTCAATACCACTTACTACGACTATCTGCTCAAACATCAGAAGCCATATCTGCTGGCTGTGCCATTCAACTGGTTGAAAAACCTACCCAAAAAGCTGTTCGGCAAGAAGGCCAAAGACTCTACAAAAGACATGAACCTGTTCTGGCTCACAGAGGAGCAGGACGACATATTGGGTGCGATACGTAAGAATGTAACCTGTGGTATAGACCCCAAGACAGGTGTCATCAACATCACCGTGGAAGACCAGGACCCACTGATTGCGGCCACGATAGCAGACAAGGCAATGGCCGAGTTGCAGAATGCCATCACACGCTACCGCACCAACAAGGCAAAGGTTGACTATGAATACTACAAGAAGCTCACCACCGAGGCCAAGCACCAGTATGAGAAAGCGCGTCAGCTATACGGCAGTTATTCAGATGCCAACATGGACGTGATACTGGAAAGTTACAAGGCCAAGCAGAGCGACCTGGAAAACGACATGCAGCTGAAGTACAACACCTACAGCACGCTGAACACCCAGTTGCAGCAAGCCCAGGCCAAGGTACAGGAGAATACCCCGGCCTTCACCATCATCAAGGAAGCCTCGGTACCCCAGTTGCCCGCCGGCCCCAAGCGCATGATATTTGTGGCATTGATGATTATCCTGAGTTGTATTGTCACCACCGTCGTGATATGCAAGGACTTGTTTGTCGGACTGTTTACCAGAAAGTAACCACATCCAATTATGGCTTCTCATATTAAATCCACAATCCATTCCATCTTCAAAAGCAACTTCTTCAAAGACTCATCATGGGCCGTCTTTGGAAATGGCATTGGCTATGGCCTTATGCTTCTTTCTGGCATCATCATAGCCAGAATGCTTGGAAAGGACTTGTATGGAGAATATGGCTTTGTCAAGACAACGATGTTCCAATTCGCGGCTTTTGCCACATTGGGATTAGGATATTCATCGACAAAGTTTGTCGCAGAAAGCAAGGAAAAGCAAAAGGCAGATATAGACAGCATTGTCAAAGCATCGATAGACATCACAACGGTAGCCAGTGCCTCAATCGCCCTGCTGCTGATAGTCTTTGCCACTCCCCTATCCACATTTCTCAATGCCCCATCATTGGCCTCGACATTTCAGGCGTTAGGACTGCTCATCATTGTCCGTGCCATCAGCACAACCCAATATGGCATCCTTGCCGGATTCGGCGACTTCAAGCGTATAGCCTATAGCAATACGCTTTCCGGAGTAGTCATGATTGTTGGATGCATCCCTCTTACCTATTATTTGGGAATCACGGGGGCATTGACAACGCTGGTCTGTTCACAGGTGGTTGCCGCTGTCTACAACGCCTACTGCATCAACTGTCATGCACACTATTCGTTGTTCAAGACCCGAAGTCGGCATTCATGGACTATTGCCAAGTTTTCCCTTCCTATAGCGTTACAAGAGTTTACATTCGCGCTGAGCAAATGGCTTGGCATATTAATCATCACCAAATACGCTACCTTAGGCGAGGTAGGCATTTATACTGCAAGCGAATTATGGTATGCTGTCATACTGACCGTACCTACATTCCTATCCAATGTAATATTATCCCATCTCAGCGCCTTAGGAGACGACTACAACAAACACAAGAAGAGCGTAAATGTCATGATAGGAGTCAACATCTGCTGCACTATCGTTCCTCTTATCGCTGTCTATATAGCGACTCCATTGATACTGAACATATACGGCCCCTCATTTACTGGCATGGAACCCGTGCTGAAGATTTCGGTCATGACAACCCTCTTTACATGCTGTTCAAACGTATTGACTTCGGAGCTTATAGCACTGGGAAAGACCTGGACCCTCTTTACCATCAGATTTATCCGCGACCTGTCAATGGTCGTCACCGGCTTCATCGTTATAAGAGGGAATGACGGCCAATACGCAGCAAGGGATTATGCCACGATAACATTGACATACACAGCTATATTCTTTATCGTCATTTACATAATAACCCAATATTACATCAATAAGAAAAGCAAGATAACCCAATCATCAAAGAATGCGTAACTGGAATTTCCATATAGCTACTCTGCTGTTTGTCATGTCTATAACATTCAGCCTTCTGTCCCAATCGCCATTTATGTTGGAGACTGGTGCTGACAGGATACTGAAGCTCGTATGGATTTTGCCCTTCTCATTCCTGATGCTGACAACCCCTCAATCATTTTTGAGCAACAGATTGTTTCCCTTCTACGCTTTTATTATTATGATGGTGCTTTATGCCGGCTTTTGCCAAGTGCTGACAGGAAACCAATATTTTACTCCAGACATATACAACATATTTATATCTCTCATTATAACCTTGGCATCGTACAACTATTGGCTGCATTACGGCAATTACACCGTAATGCGAAACATCTGCATCATGATAGTATGCGGTATTCTGCTCTCAGCCGAGTTGTATCTGAACTTTCTTCAAAACGCCGACTTGTCCAGCAAGTCATATGCCTACGAAGACAAGAACTCTATAGGCCAGATACTCTTGTGCTGCATATTTCTGCCGTTTATGTTTTACAAGCCCAACAACAAAAACATACAAAGAGTCATCTGGATAAGTAGTGTTTTCATCTTTATAGTGATTGTCATGCTGAGGTCGCGCGCCACATTTATAAGCGCCCTTTTCATTATCTATTATCTGTTCGCTCACCTGAGCAGCAAGAAAACCAAAAGATGGATGGTGGCATTGTTTCTTCTTGCATCCATAATCATCCTTGTCAATGCCAATCTGTATGAATTAATCATCAACGGCATCATCCTTGGTGGACGAGATACAACAGACATCAACTCATTAAGTTCAAACCGACTTTTGGCATTTTCAATCGCATTCAAGCTCATTCCACAACATCTATGGATAGGTTCGGGTAATTATTATGTTGATTGTCTGCCACTGAACATTCTGACTGAGTTCGGTGTCATTGGTCTGACCCTGTTTGCTGTTTTTGTGATACACCTCATCTATCAGGTAAGAAAGCACAAAGACGAAAGCAAATTGGCATTGACCTCTTATATACTTCTAATCGCTTTTCTGCTTAATGGACTTTTTGAAGCCTATCCCCCATTTGGCCCAGGCGTCAAATGCTTCAGCCTATGGATGTTATATGGTTTTCTACTCTCAAGATACAACGAAAAAGGAGAAATAGCCAACAACTCTACAACCAAGTGATTTCATTATGAAGCAATCCAATATCTGTATGATTACCAATATCGGCCCTCATTACCGATATCCGATATTCAACCTCTTGGGAGAAGCGTTGAATACAGACTTCTATATAGGCGACCGCCTGCAGTTTGAAATCAAGACTTTCGATTATCATGCGCTTACGGGATATAAGAAGACGCTGCACAATGTCTTTATCAACAAGTTTTATTGGCAAAAAGGCTCTCTCCGCCCATTATTCGGACACTACAAATATTTCATTCTTGATGGTGAGCCTTTCTGCCTTTCGTCCTGGGTCATCATTTTGCTTGCTCGGCTGATGGGAAAAAAGGCCATAGCCTGGACACATGGATGGTATGGCAGAGAGGGGGCTGTGAAGAGAGTTGTCAAGAAGTTTTATTACGCCCTTCACTCCAAACTGATGGTATATAATGAATACTCCATCAACCTGATGGAGCAGGAAGGTATAGACCGAAATAAGATGGTGTGTATAGCCAACTCGCTGGACTCTGACAAAGATATGGAAATCAGGCGGCAACTTGGCCCAACAGATATATACTCTAAACATTTCAACAACTCTGACCCCACCATTATATATTGTGGGCGATTACAGAAAATCAAGAAGTTGGATATGCTTATCGATGCTCTTGTCGAGCTAAAGGCAGAAGGCATAAATGCCAACATCATCTTCGTGGGCAAAGATACAGAACAAGTGGATGTAGACCGCTATGCCTTGCAGCGTGGTGTCAGCCAACAGATTTGGATGTATGGCCCCTGTTACGATGACACCGTTTTAGGCCAGTTGTTCTACGATGCTGCCATTTGTGTTTCGCCTGGCCACGTAGGTCTCACTGCCATTCATGCACTCAGTTTTGGCTGCCCTGTCATCACTCATGACAACTTTGCTTACCAAGCCCCTGAATTTGAAGCCATCAAACCAGGCATAACAGGTGATTTCTTTCACCACAACGACACCCATGACCTGGTACGCGTATTAAAGAAATGGCTCGGACAAAATGATTGCCAACGTAACCAGACACGCAGCGCCGCTTTCGATGAAATCGACAGCAAATGGAATATCCATTATCAATTGGATATTATACGGAAAATAACCAACGATTAACAAGACTATGAATTCATCATTAACTGCAAATACCAGAAGCCTGCTTCGTTCTTGCGTTTTAAGCACATTGGGCTGCATAGCCACTCCTGCTCCAGGAATACATATTCTCAATGCCCATCGCATTGAAAAAGAAATAGAACCCGACACCTTCAGACGGTTGCTAACCCAACTGTCTGGACAAGTCAGATTCGTACGTATAGAAGAGGCCGTCAAGATGATTGTCAACAGAGAGCATCCTGATAAGCCAGTTGTCGCCTTTACATTTGATGATGGATTTATGGAATGCTATACACTCTTTGCACCTCTCTTGGAAGAGTTTGGCACCAACGCCATGTTCTTCATCAATCCCAACTATGTAGATGGTGACGAGCAATATATACGCAACTTCAATGATAATATTGTCATGACTCCTGGCAAGAATCCCATGCGTTGGCATCATATCAAAGACCTCTCACAGCGAGGGCATATCATCGGAGCCCATACTTTGGACCACTTTATGATTAACAGCGAAGACCACGAGATTCTGCATCACCAGATATGCGATTGCAAACATATCATCGAAAATCAGCTGGGTACCGAGTGCGAATACTTTGCGTTTCCCTATGGCAAGCTGTCACAGGCCAACAATCAGGCAATAGATATTGCCTGCAACTGCTACAAGTATGTTTTCTCGCAGTCAGACCACAAGCATTATTTCTCTTTTGAAGGCAGGGTAATCAATCGACGCCACTTCGAACCATTCTGGCCTATCAGCCATGTGCGTTATTTCCTCAGTTGTAATAAAAGATAGAAAGATGAAAGAACTCAAAGACAGACTCAATCATTTGATTTCAAAGATATCTCCCCGATTATTCTTTGTCATTGCATATATACATAATCGCCATCGCCTTCCACACTTCAGTCATCCTAAAGACCTGTCTGAGATATGGATAAAATATGTATTAGAGGGTAACGCTTTGAAGTTATACAAATTGGCAGACAAGTTTCTTGTAAGAGAATTCGTAAGAGAGAGAGGACATTCCGACATTCTTCCCAATCTGTTAGGAGTTTGGGATAAACCCATAACGAAGACTGAATTCGATAAATTGCCCGATTCATTTGCTCTGAAGATGAATTATGGAGCAGGAATGAACATCATTTGTCAACACAAAGACACACTGACTTATCAGACAGTGTCTTCTCTATTGCATAAATGGTTTTATAATCGTAAAGGTTATCCTTGTTCAGAGAATCATTATAATCTGATTACACGTAAGGTCATCTGTGAAGAATATATAGGCGACAGCAACCAAACTTCCCTAACAGACTACAAATTCATATGTATTAACGGGGAACCATTCTGCGTATTAGTCTGCTTTGACAGAATTGATGGAGAAGCTAGCTACATGCCTCTTACTTTGGATTGGAAGCCACTGCCCAACTATAACAAGAACGGATGTTCGTATACTATCGCCAGACCAAAGAATCTTGATAGAATGGTTCGTATTGCCTCTGATTTGGCAAAAGGCATTGAACTGGTGCGTATAGATTTGTATGATACCGGAGAGCATATCTATTTTGGAGAGATGACTCTCACTCCTGCCGGTTGCATATTCCATACCTGGTCACAAGAATCGCTTGACGAAATGGGAGATTATTATTGGAAAACCAAAGCCACATTTGTACCACAAGCCAACTTCTAATATGCCCACACTCTTACAAATAAATATTACAGCCAACTGGGGCTCTCATGGCAAAATTGCCGAGGGAATAGGAAAGATAGCATTATCCAATGGATGGCGCAGCATCATCGCCTATGGACGATGGTATAACCCAAGCCAGTCAGAGCTCTATCAGATTGGCAGCATACGCGACGAACAGATACATGGGGTTACCTCACGCATCATGGATAACCATGGCCTGATGTCACGCGGAGCCACTCGACGGCTCATCGACTATATAGAAACTGTCAATCCGGATATTATCCATCTTCACAATATTCATGGTTATTATCTCAATTATCCCATCCTTTTCGATTATTTGGCCAAAACAGGCAAACCCATAGTCTGGACACTGCACGACTGTTGGGCATATACAGGACATTGCGCACATTACATGTTTGCCAGATGCGACAAGTGGAAAACCCTATGCCAACATTGCCCACAGAGGGATACTTATCCCAAAAGCATCCTCTTAGACCGCTCAAAACGAAACTATCTTTTGAAGAAACATTATTTCTGTTCTGTTCCCAACCTTACGCTCATAGCAGTAAGCCAATGGCTGCAAAACGATGTCAAGCAGTCTTTTCTCAAAGACCTGCCCTTGTATCATATCCACAACGGCATTGACACCAATACATTTTATATACTAAATACAACATTCCCCACGATAAGAGAATTGTTTTGGGTGTAGCCTCTAACTGGTTCCGCAAAGGATTTGAAGACTTCATCCAGCTGAGACACATGCTCGATGACGAATACACCATCGTGTTGGTGGGACTTACGGATAAGATGCTCAAGCAGTTGCCCACTGGTGTCATCGGCATCAAGCGCACTCAGAATGTAGCCGACATGCGTAAGTTATATTCCATCGCCGATGTATATATGAACCTCACCTGGGAAGACAATTTCCCGACTACCAACTTAGAGGCTTTGGCGTGTGGAACGCCAGTAATAACCTACGACACCGGTGGCAGCTCAGAATCCCTGACAGAACAGATTGGTAAGGTCATTGACCAAGGCGACATCTCCGCAGCACTGGATAGTATCCGATTATATAGCCACAATCCTGTTCCCGAAGAACTATGCAGACAACACATCGTAGATAATTTCAATTCCGAACAGAAATTTCATGAATATTTCAAACTCTACTGCAGTTTGTTGTCACATCACAAGTAAGCGAGAAATCACCACCTGCGATATTCAAATATTTTGTACAACACCTTCAAGGACACCATAAAGATATTGGTGTAGACTCCATTTTCACGACAAGCCCTTACATCTTCGTTCAATAGCACTATCTTGCTATGAATATTACGGGTGCTTACACCTCCCGTACACATTGTGACGCAATCTACGGGGATATATTTTGCCCGAATATGCCATTTATGAAAAAGACGTACCATCATTTCATAGTCTGCGGCGATTCTATAATCCGTACTGTATCCTCCAGCCTGTTCATACCTCTTTCGCCGAAGATAAAATGATGGATGGGCTGGCATAAAGCCGAAACGCAACCAGACTGGGCTGAACTTACTTGAAGAATAATAGCGTATTATCTTGTCTGGATTAGAACGGCGTATGAAGTGAATATCACCATAGACAGCATCAGTGCTTTCAGAATCAAAAGCATCGCATATCCGTTCAACTACAGTTGACGACGTGTAGTAATCGTCCGAATTGAGAAAGCCGACAACATCACCCGTCGCCATGCTGATACCTTTATTCATGGCATCATAGATACCCTTGTCTGCTTCAGATTTCCACTTCATACGGCCGTCAAAAAGCGGTTCGTAATGTGAGATAATATCGAGAGTCATATCGGTAGAACCTCCATCAACTATAATGTATTCTATATCATTATAGCTTTGCTCCAATACCGATGTTATCGTTTTCTGTATAGTTTTCGCACTGTTGTATGCTACAGTGACAATACTTATTCTCATTGTTTTTATTGTCTCTTCATTTTATTGATAACTCAATAATCTGTTTTTTATTGCTTTTTTTTAGAGTTTACACAATAATTGTTGCCATTATGCGGTTATTCTTATAAAAAGACTATTAAATGGCTATTGATAGACTACTCGATATAGGTACATTTATTATCAGCATACTCTGCGGTTTCCTGTTTATACCGCTTACTCTCAACTTCTGCAAAGCTAAAGGGCTCTATGACATTCCCAACGGCCGCAAGTTGCACCACAACCTCATCCCCCGGCTTGGAGGAATTACCTTCATTCCAAGCATGGTGATAGCCGCCCTCGTGGCTATATCCACCTTGGACAGCGACCCTGCATTGGAGCAGCGCATACCGCTCAACCTGTGGACGATAATCTTCTTCTTCAGCCTGCTCATCATCTATGTCGTGGGCATCATCGACGACCTATTTGGCCTCAGTGCCCGCATTAAGTTTGTCGCCCAGATTGTCGCCGCCGCCTTGATGCCCCTTGCCGGTCTTACCATCAACAATCTGCATGGTTTCTGCGGCATCTACGAGATACCGGCTTTTATCGGCGCCCTGCTTACGGTCTTTGTCATCGTGTTTATCAGCAACGCCATCAATCTGATAGACGGTATCGACGGACTGGCTGCCAGCCTTTCGCTTATTGCGCTGTTAGGGCTCCTGTATGGCTATGACCAGCAGGGACTCAACTCCTACTGCATCATCATAGCCGGCATGGCTGGAGTACTCATTCCCTATCTGTACTTCAACCTGTTTGGCAAGGCCGAGAAGAACCGCAAGATATTCATGGGCGACAGCGGCAGCCTTACCCTGGGCTTCCTGCTCAGTTTCCTGGTCATCAAGTTTGTGATGGTCAATGGCCATGCCATGCCCGTCGATGCCCATCGTCTGCTGTTGGCTTATACACTACTTATTATCCCTGTATTCGATGTCGTCAGAGTTATCCTGCACCGCCTGCATCATCATTCTCCCCTATTTTCGGCTGACAAGAGCCACATCCATCACAAATTGATGCGCGCGGGATGCACCATGCACCAGGCTTTATGTGCTATACTGGCACTGGCACTGTTCTACATTCCGCTCAATCTATGGCTATTCCCCCTAATGGGCATCACGGGAGTGGTATTGATAGACATCACACTCTATACGGCGTATAATCTGGCACTCAATTACAGGATAAGCAAAAGGGAATAATATCTGTCGACGCTTATACTCAGGGAGCCTGTCCAAGTCATTATCGCACATGGGGTCATGACAACATTAAAAGCAAAGAGGCGACACACTGTACTTAACGAGTGTGTCGCCTCTTTGCTGTAATAGAGCCACGTATCAGAACTTCTTGAAATGCAGCCTTAGCCTGTCCGTCGCCAGCGTCATGCGCGAGGCAGTGAGCTGCTCGGCATTGTACTTCTCTTCCAGCGCATTGATGCCAAAGCGGGAAAGCCAACGGGCTTCGGTTACGGGATGGTCACCGCCATCTTCCGTATCTTGATGCCAGCCATAGTAGTAGGGCTGGGAAAGGGTGAGATGGCCGTCGCTGTGGACAAAACGCATAAAGTAGCAACTGTCGGGATGGTCGGCATCGCGCAGATAGAGCAGTTTGCCCTGCACTGCCCAGAACACACGGTCTCTGCTCATATCCTTCACGCCGCCCGTCTGCAACGTATCTACTCGTTCCAGGTGCCAATAGCCAGCGAGGTCGCCGTTGTGGTCGCGCTCCAGTTCACACGAGGCAACACCCATAGCCAGGGCCATTGCCATCATTATGGATAGTATATGTCTTCTCATCATCTTCTTTTCTTAGTATTCTTTTCCAGCAGACCGCCCTTGCTCAGCGTAAACTGCACGCCAGCATTGTGGCCCAGTATCGAACCGAAGTCCATGGCGTAGCCACCACGCAGCTGCCAGTTGTGCTTCAGCCGGCAACCAGCCTCAACGAGAAAACTCACGTTGTGGCGCTTCTTGAGGTATGGCTGGTCATAGGTGCCCAGTCCGTCTTGCCAGGTGGCGAGCAGACGATAGTCTGTCGTCCGCGTCACATTGCCATCGACGCCCAGGTGGAAAGCCATAAACCGATTGTTGGCTACATGGATGCGCCCGTTGTCATTGTAGATGGGCGAGCGATAGAGCGGATTGCCCATTACCTGACCCCAGTGCTGCCAACCGGGATAGGTGCCGTGGTTGTAGTAGTCGTCGTTGCCGGCGATATGGTCAGGGATGTTCATGGTATGGTCGTGATAGAGAGGGCCGCTCTGATACTTGGTATAGAGATACTCTACCACCACATTGTGAAGCCAGCTGCAGTACTTGAGATTGAGTTCAGCACCGAGCATGATGTCCTTGAGGTCATACATATAGAAACGGCGGTCCTTCTTCACCATATACTCGTCGCCCTCGCCATAGCCGTCGTAGTCGAGCATGAACATGCCCGAATGGTCTTCAAAGAAGTGGTCGGCGTAAAGCCCCAACCGCCAGGTATCGGCGTTGTAGTTGATACGCATGAGCCAGCTGCCCAGCTGGTTGCCCTCGACATTGGCATACTCACCCTCGCCCACGTCGCCACCACCAGGGACAAAGGCATTCCAGAACGAGCGCAGTCCCGTCTTGCCCTTGATCAGCTTGATGTCATCGCTCCCTTCGGGCTTGTGGGTAGTACCGCCAAACTGGGCGCCCATCTCCAACCCCAGTTCCAATGACAGGGGATAGAGGTCTTCGTCCTTGCCTATACGTAGATACCCCGCCTTGCTGTGATAGAGCAGATGGTCGGTATAGTCGGTCTTACAATGAGTAAAATCATGCTGCCAGTTGTCATCGGTCATCATGCCATAGGCGATATGACCCTTGAGCTGCAGCCAACCACCACCGAAGGGCAGCGTCCAATACTCGGGAATAGCCACTCTCACCTGGGGAACGGGACGCGCATTGATGCCCAGCGTCTGCGAACCACTGCTGAGCCGGTTGTTCTTGAGTTCCATGCCATACTCTTTGCTGCCCACGGTGAGCACACCATGCAGCCAGCGCACCTCGGCGTAAGCCTGCTGCACGATGGGGTTGGTGCCATAATTGACACCACCCACGAGGTCTAGGCCATAGCCCACACCCCAGCGGCGGGCAGAGTCTGCCTGCAACGGGCGCACCACGCTGGCACGCAGATAGCCATTGCCGCGGTCCAGCGTGCTCAGACCATAACGGTTGGCATTGAGCCATAGCGGAGTCTTGCCCTTGGCATAG
>OBLI01003219.1_pt1 | contig 12802 bp, 10 predicted proteins | sample 1519701 | NCBI WGS metagenome assembly OBLI01 (sample SAMEA3663005, study PRJEB22513) | pig gut metagenome | biome: pig gut; feature: pig-associated habitat; material: faeces | place: France | collected 2012 | reverse complement strand
ATCAGAAAATGGTTCCAATCTTTTTATGTCATCCAAAGATTCCAAAATCACCGGCTGACTCTGACACCATCCCCAGATTCCCTGTACTTCCGGATGCTTTGCATTTCCGATGATCACAACCTGATTTCCTTTTTCACTTTCTTCTAACACGATCTTATGTATTTTTCGGACAAATGGACAAGTGGCATCCACCAATTCCAGCCCTTGCTCCTGAATCAGGTCATAGATTTCTTTTTTTACTCCATGAGAACGGATAATGATGGTGCCTCTTTTTAATCTACTGATCTCCTCTTCCGTATCCAGACAGAATACACCATGCTTTTCTAAATCCCCCACTACTTCTTCATTATGGATAATGGGACCAAAAGTATACACATGCTCTTTTCCAGACTGGGCATAAGCCATATCCACTGCCCGCTGGACTCCAAAACAAAATCCTGCCGTCTTTGCCAATACTACTTCCATCCTATACCTCTCACTTACTGCATTTCTTCTGAAATGCTTTTTTAATCGTTTCCACTACTTCATCGATCGTCATATCGGAAGAATCCACCAATATGGCATCCTCTGCCTTCTTAAGCGGTGCAATCTCCCGATTCATATCCTGCTCATCTCTGATAATGATATCCTTTTCAATCTTCTCTAAGTCACACGGAACTCCCTTTGCCGTAAGCTCATCATAACGGCGCTTTGCTCGCACCTTGGAAGATGCCGTCAGATAAATCTTAAGATCTGCATTGGGAAGTACATTGGTCCCAATGTCCCTGCCATCCATCAGAATATCTGCTGTTTTTGCCATATCTCTTTGAAGATCCAGAAGTGCCGCACGGACTGCCGGAATAGAGGATGTCTTAGATGCCATATTCCCCACTTCCTCTTTTCGAATATAGCCATTGACATTTTCTCCGTTTAAAATCACCTGCTGCTCTCCGTTCTCATATTCAATCGTCACATGAATCTGAGGGCATAAAGCAGTAATTTCCTCAATATGATCCGGACTGATTTCCCTTCGTAAAAAATAAAGTGCCATGGCACGATACATCGCACCAGTATCTACATAAATGAACGATAATTCTTTTGCAATTCTTTTTGCAATGGTACTTTTCCCTGCTCCTGCAGGTCCATCAATTGCAATACTGTACATAACTTTTTCCTCCTCTATCCTTTCTCGGTGACACAGCTGATTCCAGCAAGATATCCGGTGGACCATGCAATCTGTAAGTTAAAACCTCCCGTCACTGCATCTAAATCCAACACCTCACCGGCAAAATATAATCCCTGTACCAGCTTAGACTCCATGGTACTTGGATTGATTTCCTTCACGTGGATACCCCCCTGTGTAATAATGGCTTCGTTATATCCTCTGAGTCCCGTTGCTGTCAGTGTAAATTCTTTTATTGCAGACACCAGGTTCTGTCGTTCCTCCCTGGTAATCACATTCACCTTCTTCTCCGGATCGATTCCGCTTCGATCGATGATCACCGGAATCATTTTCTTCGGCAAAAGCTCATGTAATACATTTTTAAACTGCTTATTATGATTCTTCTCAAAATCCCGTAATATACGCTGATCCAGCTGTTCTTTTGACAAGGCCGGTTTTAGATCGATCACGATTCTACATGGATCCTTCTTAAGAATGCCGCCCACATAGGCGCTGGCACTGATGATCGTAGGTCCGCTGATCCCAAAATGGGTAAATAGAAGCTCTCCAAAATCCTCGTACACCTTCTTCTTTCCTGACCATACACTCACCTGACAGTTTCTTAAGGATAATCCCTGTAAGCGTTGGCAAGCATCCCCATCTACCTGAAATGGCACCAGAGATGGTCTGCATTCTCTGATCTTATGTCCTGCCTCTGATGCAAAGCCATATCCATCTCCCGTAGAACCGGTGGATGGATAAGAAAGTCCTCCTGTTGTAACGATAACGGCATCTGCCAGATATTCTTTTTCCTTGCAGACAACGCCTTTTGCTCTGCCCTCTTCCATGATGAGACGATCCACCTTGCTTTCTAGCCGAATCCTCACTCCAAGCCGTTTCAGCTCTCTGCTTAAGGCAAAGATGACATCTGAAGATTTGTCTGATACTGGAAATACCCGATTGCCCCGTTCTACTTTCACCGGACAACCCAGCTCCTCAAAAAAATCCATGACCATATCATTGGTAAATCCATAAAAAGCGCTATATAAAAAGTTTCCATTGGAAACCATATTGGGGAACAGATCCTCGATATCGCAGGCATTGGTAAGATTACACCGGCCTTTTCCAGTAATATAAATCTTTTTCCCTAATTTTTCATTTTTTTCAAATAGTATAACATCTGCACCCTGTCTGGCTGCCCAGATAGCTGCCATCATACCGGCAGCTCCTCCTCCGACAACCACTACGTTACATGAGTTTTTTATCATAAATGTCGTATTCCTTCCACATTTCTTCTAAGATTTTAAATCGTTTTGCCACATCATCCTTCATTCGGATAGAAATTGCCACTGCCAGCGCATTGATAACACTCAATGGTGCTGTCAGTGAATCCACAACGGCCATAACGTCACTTTTAGCAATCAGATTAATCTTGGATCTTGAAGTCATCGGTGACTGCATGCTATCTGTAATGGCAATGGTAGTGGCCCCTGCCCTGCTCGCAAACTGCTGAACCTGTGCTGTGATCCTTGAATATCTGGGAAAACTGATTCCAATAAAGACATCTTCCGGTTTGATTCTGTGAATCTGCTCAAACACACCGACTTCTCCGTTGAAATCGACAACCTCAACATCATCCAGAATCATTTTCAAATAATACCCTAAAAACTCAGCCAGAAATCCAGAACTTCTTGCTCCAATGATATACACCTTACGTGCGGTCACAATACTCTCTATCGCCTTTTCAAATTCTGCCTCATCAATCTCCGCAATTGTTTCCTTGATTCGATTCATATCTGTCTTTAAAATTGATTTTAATGGATTGCGATTGCCATAACGCTTCACCGCACCTTCCAATCGCTGCAGAGAGCTTGACTGGGTCTTTACAATGACATTCATCGCCTTTTGTAGCTCTGGATACCCATCATAATCCAGTTCATATGCAAATCTTACTACCGTAGACTCGCTGACTCCCGCTTCTTTTCCCAATTTGGAAGCAGTAAGAAATGCCGCCTTATCATATTCTTTTAAAATATAATCTGCAAGCTTCCTCTGGCCTTTGCTAAATCCATTTTCTTTCGCTTTTATTCTCTCAATTAAATCCACGTCTGCCTCGCTTTCTATGTCTGCTCTTTTATTCTCTGCTAAATAATCAGCATAGCATCTCCGAAACTAAAGAATCGATAACGTTCTTTTACTGCTTCCTGATATGCTTCTAATATATGTTCTCTTCCAGCCAATGCGGATACCAGCATCAAAAGTGTTGATTCTGGAAGATGGAAATTGGTAATCAATCCATCGATCACTTTAAATTGATAGCCTGGATAAATAAAGATTTCTGTCCATCCGCTTCCAGCCCGAACCATACCATTCTCATCTGCTACAGACTCTAAGGTCCTCGTACTGGTCGTTCCTACAGAAATAATTCTTCCTCCTGCCTGTTTCGTATCATTGATGCACTTGGCATCCTCTTCCTCGATACTATAAAATTCTGAATGCATATGGTGATCCAGAATATTTTCTACCTTTACCGGGCGGAAGGTACCAAGTCCTACATGTAGTGTTACATTGGCAATCTTTATGCCCTTCTCCTGAATCTTTTTCAAAAGCTCCTTCGTAAAATGAAGGCCAGCTGTTGGTGCTGCTGCAGATCCATTATGCTTAGCATACACGGTCTGATAACGTTCCTTATCCTTCAGCTGATGGGTGATATAAGGTGGAAGCGGCATTTCTCCCAACTGATCCAATACTTCTTCAAAAATGCCTTCATATTCAAATCGAATCAATCGATTTCCCTCTTCCACAACATCGATAACTTCTCCAACCAGCAGGTTATCACCGAAGACAATTCTGGCACCCGGTCTCGCCTTTTTCCCCGGCTTTACCAGTGTTTCCCAAACATTGTCCTGTTTTCTTTTTAATAAAAGCACCTCAATCTTGGCTCCAGTTCCTTCCTTGGCTCCAATCAGCCTTGCTGGCAGCACTCTGGTATTATTGAGCACCAGGCAGTCTCCCGGATTCAAATAATCAATCACATCCTTAAAGATCTTATGCTGTCTCTCTCCCGTTTTTTTATCTAATACCAGCATCCTGGAACTAGATCTATCCTCCAACGGATCCTGTGCGATCAATTCTTCTGGTAAATCAAAATAAAAATCATGTAAATTCATTGTTCTTCCTTCCTACTCTATCAATAGTACAGTTTGGCACTGAACCACATATGAATTATAAACCATTCCCCTTTTATTTTCAAACAAATTGGCTAAGAATTGCAAATTTTTGAATCTTATGCTAACATATCCTTCAAAGATTTAAGAAAGGACACGATTATGAACAAAACAAAAAAGAGCAGGAATCCGTATCTGCTTTTCTTATTCTGGACTCCTCCTCTCATTATTATGTATATTATTTTTCAATTTTCTGCTGCTGATTCCGTACATTCCTCTGCTCTTAGTGATGGTATCACTGCTTTTTGGATTTCCTTCTTCAACCGAATGCTTTCTCTGGAGCTTTCTGTCCAGACACAGGCAGATTATGCCCTCCTGCTCCATACCTTTGTACGAAAATGCGGCCATTTTCTGGAATATACAGCACTTGGCTTTTCCCTTTTCCCCGCAATTTTCCATACCTTCCCCTGCGTTTCTTCCAAAAAGCACCTGCTCTATCCATGGATCATCGCTACCTGCTATGCTGCCAGTGACGAATTTCATCAATTATTTGTACCTGGAAGGGCTGGTATGTTCCGAGATATTCTGTTAGACAGCCTAGGAGCTGCTTTTGGCATTTTTTGTGTTTGTATGATCCATAATATTTTCCACCATCACAAAGCGGCATCGCACTAATGAAATGTCTGATGACTTTTATCCACATATAGAAGAAGTACCCCTCAATCATCTATTTTAATGATCGAGAGGCACTCTCTTCCACTTTATTTTATTTTATCTATCTTGCCATGCAGCATATATGGTCACGTTCTTTCCCTGAACCTCTGTTATAGGAATGGTACATGCCTCATCTACATACCAGCCAAGAAATGTTGCATCTTCTTTCTTTGGCTTCTTTAATTGAACCACTGTAGATCCGATATAAACTTCTGGATTCGCCACATGATTCTCTCCGCCATTGCATACATAGCGAATCTTATATTTACCAGTCACTGTTATCCGACAGGTTGCAGTTGCACCACTTCCATCCTTTGCCTCTGCAGTAATCCATGCAGTCCCCGGTCCAATTCCTACCACTTTTCCATCTTTGCTCACAGCTGCAACACGACTGTTAGAAGAACTCCACTTGACTCCTATTTCCCCACTGTCCGTTTCCACCTCTGCATGCAACTGATAACTATCCTCCTGATACAGTTCTTTCTGCTTTTCTGAAATGGAAACTATTGTTTTCGAATCCTTGGAAATGAATCGAATGCCAGGCTGAAGGGATTCTTCGGTGATTTCTCCATTCAATGCCTCCATTAAATACTCATAAAGCATGACATAAGCATCTTCTAATTCTGCAGATTCTACCACATACCCATCTTCAAACACTCCATCCTGTCTCAGAAACAGTGTTTCCTTCATTCCTACAATAGTATACTCTGCTGTCTCATCCAGATTTCTTCCGTCAATCTTCACATGCCTGATTTCCTTTGATCCATCCTGCTTTTCCCATACCTCATAGGTGATACCTGCCGTCTGTAAAAAAGTGCCATTTCCATCTACATTTGATTGAAGCGCAGTCAGAATCTTACGTCCTTTGATATTCACCTTACACATTTCCCGATTTTTACCCAGCACTTTTTTCAAATCGCTTTTTGTTATAGATCCTTTGTCAATTCCAGCTTTTATATCCGTCTGGCTGACAAATGCAACGTCTGCTTTTGTACTCCACAAAAAGGCATCCGCTACAAAGATTGCAAGCGGGTCCGCTTTCTCTTGGAATAGCGGCCTGCTCAAATCCACTTCGGACCTTCCACTCTTTTTTGTCAGCCTGTCTTTGTCTTCTTCCTGCTTTGTCTGTGCAGCTTCTGTATTTACCGAACCCATATATTCCATTCCGTATACGACAATCATTGCCCAAGCACCGATCAGAGCCGCTGACAATACGATCTTCTTCCAGCCTTTCATCGTTTCATTCCCCTTTCAGGCAATGCGGATTTCCTCTTCTTAATAAAACCCTCATTGCTTACTTTTATTCTAATAAAAGCAGAAAAAGAAATCGTTATGAATAGGGAAATATCACGTTAATTCTTTGTTATCCTTTTTGGCAAATGCGAAAAAACGCTGCCCAAAATAGTTTAATACCACAAACAGGCACATTCCTGTAAGCATTGCCACATTGTCTCGAATACTCCGATCAGCGTCGTTTAATGCCATTCTTATCAATGGCTTGGCTGCTCCATAGGCGATCAAATAGCATACTGTAATATTAAGGGCAAACTTCCATACCGTCTTTACCGACTTTTCTTTCTGTTGAAAGGTGAAGTTCTTATTTAAAAAATAGCTCAAAATGCTGCCCAGAATATAATTGGCAGCAGATGCTGCCCAGTAAGAAAATCCCAAAAAATTATAGGACAGGAACATGACTGTGGTACCAAATACGGTATTGATCACACCCACAATCATAAATTTTAAAAATGTAATATCCATCCATTTTTTCATATACTTATCTCCATATGGAAAAGCAGTTCAAACATGCTCTGAACTGCTCTTTCTTAGGCGTAAAATCCTGCAAAGCAGGATTCTTTTTTATCTACTATTTCCATAATTCAGGATGATAAACACCCTTTGCGATCAAATCTTCGAATGCCTTTACAACAGCACCCTTATCTTCTTTATATGTAATACCAAACCAACTGTCATTCGTTGGGAGCATCTTTACCTTGGCCTGCTTTTTCTGAATCAACTGATCCACAATGATTGGCAACAGATATTCTGAACTAATATCTCCTTCTGGTATTTCTTTTAAAAAATCAACAAATCCGGTTTCCAATTCTTGAAAAATATCCGGCATAAATCCCCACATATTCATGGATACCTTAGATTCTGGAACAATCACTATATCAGAACCATTCTCATCATGGGCAATGGTTCCATCCTCTGCCAGATAGATTCCCTTCGTCTCAACTACATTCAGCAGATATTGATCTTCGTCTGTATTACACACCCCTCTGGTCACAGCTCCATTGTCACTTAATGTGTTACCAAGAATAAAGCCTGCCATGGATATATCATACATCCCCATCTCTTCTTTTGTCTTTGCGGATTGAAGATATTGATGCAGCTTCACAAAAGCTTCCTTGCCATAATAATCATCTGCATTGATTACCACAAATGGTTCATGGATCAAATCCTTACATGCAAGAATTGCCTGTCCAGTTCCCCATGGTTTTGTACGTCCAGCCGGCACTTGGAAGCCTTCTGGAATATCGTCCAGCTCCTGATAAGCATATTCAATTGGAAGCACCTTTTCTATCCGTTTCCCAATAATTTCGTGAAAATCCTTCTCCAGATCTTTACGAATAATAAATACAACCTTGTTAAATCCGGCCTCTTTGGCGTCAAAAACAGAATAGTCCATGATGATCTCACCACTTGGTCCTACTGACTCCAGTTGCTTAATTCCCCCTCCATATCTGCTTCCGATTCCTGCGGCCATAACAACCAATGTCATATCCTTCTTCATTATTTACCCCTTTTCTTTTGTATCATCCTCTATATTTCCCTGTTTCTTTGCATTTATTTTCTTAATTATAACAAACCACATATGCTTTGTCATCTAAAGAATATATTAACAAATTCTTTCAAAATTCCTTATATAAAGAGAAGGATACTTTGCGAAAAAGCATCCCTCTCTTATCTCATTTTTATTATTCACGAAGCTGAGCACCTAAATCGCTTAATTTCTTTAAAATTTTATCGACTAATTTATTTACTTCGTTTTCCTCTAACGTACGGTCTTTTGCACGGAAGGTAAGCGCATATGCAACGGATTTAAATCCTTCTTTGATCTGATTTCCTTCATATACGTCAAATAATTCAACGGATTCTAATAATTTTCCTCCGTTTTCTTTAATAACAGCTTCTAACTGTCCTACGAAAACATCCTTGGAAACTGTCATACTTAAGTCTCGCTTCATAGCTGGGAATTTTGCGATCGCTTCATATTTACGATCGAATGTAGCTTTCTCAACTAATACCGGCATATCGATCACTGCCACGTAAACACGCTGCTTAATTCCGTAGTTTTCTGCTGCTTCCGGATGAATTTCTCCCATATATGCTGCTTTTTCGCCATCCAACATGATCTCTGCCTGACGCCCTGGATGTAAAAATGGAATTTCCTTACATGGAACAAATTCAGACTTTCCAACCAGACCGATGGCTTCAAATAATTCTTCTACAACCCCTTTTAAGGTAAAGAAATCACAATCACCATACATTCCCAGTGTAAACTGCATTCTTTCTTCTGGCAATTCTGTCAATGGAAGTGCCTTTGGAAGATAGATATTGCCCATTTCATATAAACGTACGTTTTTGTTTCTATGGTTTGCATTGGTAGCAAGGGAAGTCAGCATTCCATTTAAAGAAAGTGTTCTCATAATGCTGTAATCCTCTCCCAGTGGATTAGAAATCACAATTGCCTTTCGGATATCAGAATCTGCTGGAATCAATAATTTATCATATACCTTTGGACTTTCAAAGGAGTATGTCATCCCACCATTGAAGCCGTTCTGTTCTGCCACATCTCTTGCAATGCCTTCGATCCTTCCCTTAAAGGATAATTTACCAGCAGTTGCTTCTCCTGTAGGAAGTGTTACCGGAATCTTATCATAGCCATAGAAACGTGCTACTTCCTCTGCCAGGTCTGCCATACAGCCTAAATCCTGACGGAAGGTTGGAATGATCAGCTCATTGGATGCTTCATCGTATACTAAATCAATCTTCTTAAAATATCCCAACATGGTTTCTGGCGCAATATCGGTACCTAAAAGGGCATTCATCTTATCCGGTTCAAATGGAAGACGTACTTCTTCTACTGGATTTGGATATACATCTGCAACTCCGCCAACTACTTCGCCACATCCTAATTCTTCGATCAGCTGACATGCACGGTTCATTGCTTCAATGGCATTGTTTGGATCTAATCCCTTTTCAAATTTAGAAGACGCATCGGTTCTTAAGCCAAGACGTTTGGAAGACAAACGGATATTAGTGCCATCGAAGGTCGCAGCTTCAAACAGCAGTGTTTTGATTTCATCTGTTACCATGGAGTTTTCTCCACCCATGATTCCGGCAATTCCAACTGGTTTTTCTCCATCCCAGATCATCAGGATGTCCTTGTCTAACTTTCTTTCCTGTCCATCTAAGGTCACAAAAGTATCTCCATCCTGTGCTCTTTTTACTACGATCTCATGGTTCGCAATGGTATCCAGATCATATGCATGCATTGGTTGTCCGTATTCTTCCATTACATAGTTTGTAATATCTACCAAATTGTTGATTGGGCGGATACCCATAGCAGCCAGTCTTCTCTGCATCCATTCTGGTGATGGCGCCAGCTTGATATTCTTAACCACTCTGGCTGTATAACGCGGACAAAGATCTGTATCTTCTACTGTAACCTTAATATAATCATTGACATCCTCCTCATTCCCAGTTTCTTTTACAACTGGTGGATAAAAAGGTTTATCAAAGGTGGCTGCTACTTCTCTTGCCATTCCGATCATACTGAAGCAGTCCACACGATTGGATGTGATCTCGAATTCTACTACACTGTCCCGAAGTCCCATTGCAGCTACTGCATCCTCTCCTGGAGTCACCTCCTTCTGGAAGATATAGATTCCATTTTCTGGTGCTTCTGGATACATTTCTCTGGAGGATCCCAATTCTTCTACAGAACACATCATTCCGTAAGAAGGAACACCTCTTAATTTTCCTTTTTTGATCTTAATTCCATCTTCTGGGTTTGGACTTCCGTCATGACCACCGGCCACTCTTCCACCAACTAATACAACTGGTACTAATGCACCTTCGAATACATTTGGTGCTCCTGTAACAATCTGAATTGGTTCTTCTTCTCCCACATCTACCTGACAGACAACCAGTTTATCTGCATCGGGATGCTTTTCAATCTTTAAAATTTTTCCTACTACGATCTTCTCCAGATTTTTATCTAAATTCACATAATTCTCTACATTGGATCCTGACAAAGTCATACTATCCACATATTCCTGTACCGTACAATCCAGATCCGGTACATATGCTTTTATCCAAGAAATTGGTGTGTTCATTTATTTTTCCTCCAACTATTTATTATTTTAGAACTGTTTTAAGAATCTGACGTCATTTTCATATAATAAACGCATATCGTCAATTTCATATTTTAATAATGCAATACGTTCCAGGCCGATACCAAATGCAAATCCAGAATATACCTCTGGATCAATTCCACAGTCTCTTAATACCTTTGGATGCACCATACCGCAGCCAAGGATTTCAATCCAGCCACTTCCTTTACACATACGACATCCTTTTCCTCCACATTTGAAGCAGGTAACATCTACCTCAGCACTTGGCTCTGTAAATGGGAAATGATGTGGTCTGAATTTTACCTGTGTCTCCGGTCCAAAGAATTCCTTTGCAAACTGTTCTAATGTTCCCTTCAAATCTGCAAATGTGATTCCTTTATCAACAACCAACCCTTCTACCTGATGGAAAGATGGAGAATGGGTTGCATCCACTTCATCAGAACGGAATACTCGACCTGGTGCGATCACGCGAATTGGCATTTTCCCAGTTTCCATAATTCTGGCCTGTACTGGTGATGTCTGTGTTCTAAGCAGAATATCCTTCGTAATATAGAACGTATCCTGTTCATCTTTTGCAGGATGATTAGCTGGAATATTCAGTAGTTCAAAGTTATATTTATCATATTCCACTTCTGGTCCTTCTACTACTTCATATCCCATACCGATAAATACACGTTCCAGATCATCTAAAGCAATCTGGTTTGGATGACGATGGCCTTTTTCCTGTCTTGTTCCAGGCAGTGTTACGTCAATCACTTCGTTTTTCATCTGTTCTTCACGCAGCTTCTTTACTAATAACTTGCGTTCTTTTTCCAGACATTCCTCAATGATCGCTCTTGTCTCATTGACCATCTGTCCTACTTTTGGACGATCTTCTTTGGCAACGTCTTTCATGCCTTTTAATACTTTTGTTAATTCTCCCTTTTTACCCAGGAAATTTACTTTGATGTCATTTAAATTTTCCATCTTCTGCGCCTGGTTAATCTGTTCCAGAGCAGATTGTTTAATGGCTTCCAATCTTTCCTTCATCTTTTTACTCCTTGTAATATATTATAGTTATGACAATGCTCTTAAATAGAAATTCAAAGAATTTCTTAATGTAATAAAAAAACTCCGTTCCCACCAAAGGGACGAAGTCATCGCGGTACCACCCTAATTCCAGATAAACTATCTGGCACTTAAGTCTGCGTAACGAGCAGTCACGTCATTCCCTACTCCAACTCCTTCAGGAATGCAACTTAGGTGTGAATTTCAAGTAACTATCTGAACATAAGAAGGCTTTCAGCCAGTGACCCTCTCTCTCTGCATGTAAATAAATACTCTACTGTGCACCGTCATAGTCTTTAACTTTCCTTATTTTATACCAGCTCTCCCACATATGTCAACCATAGATTGCATAAAATATTCGTAACGAATAAGCCATGCAATAAAAAATATGACAAGTTTACATGGAAGTTTACTTACTAAGTAAACTTGTCATATTTTTTATTATACGGCGTTTCGCCGTAAAGAAATGGTCGTAAAGACATTTCTCTGCATGGCTATGTTCTTTATCCGAAAAGCACGGCAGGCAGTAAAGCCTTCTGGATGAAACTTGTGATTTTGTACCAATTATGTTACACTTTTATTATTCATTTTATAAAATGTTTGAATTATCGATAGAAAGGTTTAGGGTATGATACAGATTATTGCAGCCGTTCAGGCTATTACGACAAAGATGCGGCAAGACCATATTGCTGCATTCGCTGCACAGGCAGCATTCTTTACTGTCCTGTCTACATTTCCATTTATCATGTTTATTCTGTATATCACCCGTTTTCTGCCATTTAACCAGGCAGATATTCTTATGGCTTGCCGGGATTACCTGCCATCTCAATACAGCACCTTTGTAGTTTCCATTATTGAGATGGTTTATCTGCAGCAGTCCACTGCATTGCTGTCCTTCAACGGTCTGTCTCTGCTCTGGTCTGCTTCGAAAGGAGTAAATGCGTTGATCAACGGTTTAAATTCTGTCTATGAAATTGACGAAGACCGTAATTTTATCCTTATGCGCCTCTTATCCTCCTTGTATATTGCCTTTTTTACGCTGGCAATCGTATTTGGCCTTTTGGTACTGGTCTTCGGAAACACCTTTTTTCTGTACCTCTATCAATGGTTTCCAATTTTAGAGCGTTTGAATACTTTATTCGTCATCGGGCGGGTTTTTGTCAGTTTTACCATATTCCTATTAGTATTTCTGGCAATCTATAAATTCCTTCCCAGCCAGAAGATCCGATTTTCCGAAGTAATTCCAGGTGCTGTCTTTTCCACCATAGGCTGGATTGCTTCTTCTTTTGCATTTTCTCTGTACTACGGAAGAT
>OBLI01003217.1_pt1 | contig 12810 bp, 14 predicted proteins | sample 1519701 | NCBI WGS metagenome assembly OBLI01 (sample SAMEA3663005, study PRJEB22513) | pig gut metagenome | biome: pig gut; feature: pig-associated habitat; material: faeces | place: France | collected 2012 | reverse complement strand
CACTTGGAAATGCTGGCCTTGGATACTCCATACTCAGCAGTGATGCTTTTGTAAGTACGTCCTTCTTCCTCATGAAGGCGAACAATCTTCTTTTTAAATTCTGGTGTGTAACTTTGTGGCATAATGAGTACCTCTTTTCTTGTTGGATTTATTATATCTTATTAGCCACTCCTGTTACAACTTTATTATATCACTTCAATTCTTCTATAGCAAAATAGAAGCATTAAAATAGCGAGTACTGTTATACCGCCCAGTAGCCATTGCACATTTTCTACCGTTGGTAGGAAATTAGGATGATTTTGCCATGGGTAACAGAAGGATAGAATTAATAGCGAAATCGAACTTGTTGATACGATTAGGCAAACCTTAATGTATTGTGGTAAACTGCTTTTATATGCAAGACTTACTGCAGCAGAAAACGCAACGATGATTACCGCTGGGGTAAGCCAGTTAGTACCAAATACAGTTTCTATTATTTTTTCTAATACGCTGTCAGCCACTCAACTTATCCCCTTTGTTTTTAACTACAATATTCCGAACATCACTCCACCCAATACGCTTCAACATTATGATATAATTGCTGTTGTTGTTCTTTTGGCGGTGGAATCATATAGTCCCCATATAGCTTTTTCAATATTTCATGATATCCAACGGGAACTCTGACTTTAATACTTTCAAAGTCCTCCCTCTTTCATGTCTTTTCGACATATTTTATTCTACTTGGCCTAAACTCATTTGTCAATATATCATGTCTATTCGACCCCTACTCTTCTTCCATCCGTTTCCACAGTTCTTCTCTGATCTCTGGATGTTCCCACAGCCAATCGATCAGCTTCTTGTCTGCCGGGTACAGCTTCTTCCCTTCATCGCCGTTAAGCAGCCAATCCACTCCCACATCAAGCGCCTCTGCAAGTTTTGCTCCTGCTTTTCTTTTCAGCTGGAATTTTCCGCGCTCCAGCATACTGATCTGCGGCTGTGAGATGTCTGCCCGTCTGGACAGTTCCAACATGCTGAGTCCCTTTTCCAGTCTTGCGATTTTTAGGCGTTGTCCGGCTTCACTTTTTACTATGTCTTTATCATCCTTACGGACTGCCTGTTCCACGCTCAGTTCACCTTTAAAATAAGACGGTTCAACGTCATAAACCTCGCAGATTTTCTGAATTACATGTTCATCCAAATTCACAACGTTTTTCTCCATTCGCATGATATGTGATGCTGTGTAGCCAATCGGCCCAGCAAAGGCTCTTAGTGAAAGACCCAGATACATCCTTAATTCCAGTATTTTTTCGTTCATTTGATAATTTCCCCTATTGACATTTGGATAATAACAGGCTATTATTTGTTAATAGTTGTTTATTTATAATTAAAAGTCATAAAAAATGCAGATCACCATCTGCCGCTGTTTTCCTGTTTCCGTTATACCATGAGATTATTTAGGAATGATTGTGTTCCGCATATCTGCTAATCGAGATTTCTGAGGAGAATGACGTATGATTACATTTGAAGCTCCTGCTATCCGTGCCGATTTCAGAACCGGTCTGTATACCAAAGCCGAACTTGCGAGGAAATACAACTGCCATCCCGAAACCATTACCAACATACTCAATCGACCCGAAGACAAGGATGTCTATGTTCGTACGACGCATCTCGACAACCTTCTGATTATGCCCTACTTGGACTATATCCGTGGGCTTCTGAAAAAAGGTAATGTTCAAGCTACTGTAATCTATCAGAAATTAATTGAAATAGGCGCCATTATTTCTCTGTCCACAGTTTCGAGAGCGGTCAAGCGTGTCAAGCACGAGCTGGATCTTTCTGCTATCCGATACGAAACCGCTCCCGGCCAGCAAGCGCAAGCTGACTGGACTGACTTCAGAGGCTATACCGCAACTGTAGACGGATATGAGCGTCCCCTTCATGCATTCTTTCTCATTCTCGGTCATTCAAGAATGCGCTATGTCGAGTTTGTCACAGAGATGACTACTTCATCTCTTATCCGTTGCATTGAAAATGCATTGAATTACTTTGGAGGCACCCCAAAAGAAATCCTGTTTGATAATATGCCGCAGGTCGTAAACCGTTGCCTTCGTGAGGGCCATCCGCACCAGCTGGAACGCGAGTTGGTACCGGAGTTCACATCTTTTGCCGACTACTATGGTTTTGACATTGTGCTGGCACGTATCCGTCGCCCCCAGGAGAAAGGGAAAGTGGAGCGCTTTGTCGGATATTTCAAAGAAAGCTTCATCCCGTTCTTGGATAAGAAGACAGGTCATGACCTGAATGAGCTGAATGATCTCGCCCGTAAATGGTGTGACAGGGTAAACGCGAATGTTCACAGCACGACAGGTGAGAAACCTTTTGATCGTCTTCCGTTGGAAGGGCTGCGTAAGTTGCCGCCCATTCCCTATTATGAGGAGAATACGATCAAGGTCCAAAGGGATGGAAGTGTCTATTTCCGTGGACGCGTCTATCGTGTTGATGAATCGCTGGCTGGCTGCACCGGACAAGTATATGATCTTGAAGACACATTGTTTGCCAAGATAGATGGACGTTCGTTTTTCCTTGGCACCCGCGATCTGCCTGTATATATTCGAAAGAGATACAGTCGCACGAAACAGACTGTTCATGGGCAGAAACGTCGAACTCATAGAGCCAGCTCTAAAACCAGTTCTCTTGAAAAGTGGTTACCAAGGCTCTATTGCGATGTCAAAATGAACTGGAGGGCTTGCAATGCCTAAATCCGAAGTAATGAATCCTTTTGAAGCTGTCGATCCTGAGATTATAGACTCTATGAAATCTTGTACCACTCCTTATCTTAGAAGTGTTATTATCCAGATCATAACGCAGTATCCGGAAATGGCTGATCCGGTGAAGGAATTACTTATCAATGCAAAAGGAAACTGTGGAAATGACAGAGTGAACAAATTACTTGTCGAAGCTAATTTTCCATGTTACCCTGAGCATTCCCGCCTATCTGATTTCGATTCAGCTTGTTTATCCGAAACTGAGCAGATAAAGTACAAAGATATTTCTGAACTCAGCTTCCTTCACGATCCCAAAAAGCCCAATGTATTTTTACACGGGCTCGCTGGTCAGGGCCGTGAGAAAATTGCCATTGGACTTGGTGATGCATTCTGCCGAGCAAAGTTGCGTGCTTACTTCATTTCGTACGATAATTTTATAAAGATTATACGCACCCACGGCGTAATTTCAGGCTCCAATAATGCATACAATGAGTTAATGAAGAAAAACTGCCTCATCATTGACAATTTTGCAGAAAAAACAGTTTACGATGAAGAATTGCTTGATGAAATGGCGCAGTTCATCAAATCCCGAGCTGATGCTCACAGAGAAAGCTATATTCAGCACAAGCACAATCCCCAAACCCCCTTCGTCCCTTGCTGCACCATTGTAACATCATCATTTGAACCCGCAGACTGGACCAACTATATGAAACAGGATGACAAAAAAACATATAATATAGCCCGTTTCTTTTGTGACAACTATGCTGTCAGTCTTCATGTGGACGAAAATAATACTCCCGCCAATGCGGAATAAGACCTCGAAAATTCGATGACATTTTGGAAGTCAAATATCATAAAACTGCAGCTTCGGCTGCTTTTTTTGTGTTTTTATGGGCGAAAATTTGGATGACAGAAATACCCGAAAATTGGGAGGTTACTGACAAAAACCACCGAGCGCATGACTTGAATCACACACCCGATGGGGGCTATTCCTTTTTCCTCTGTTACCGGTTTTTTATCAGTACCCAATACAAACAGAAGGACAGAAATCGTTTAGAGATATCCCTTTCCTGTCTACAGGTCTATACACCAAAACTTCCTCATTTTTTCATCTCAAGCGGGCCGCTAGCCATTATTTCCGCGACGCCTGCATCCGTATACATATAGGTGCCACCCTTGGACACCTCTCCATTGTACCAAATACCCTGGTAGGTTGTCCCGTTTTCCCAAGTGTAGGTACCACTTCCATTTTTCAATCCAGCCACGAAAGCTCCTTTGAATGTATCCCCGTTGGAATACTTCACAGTTGCCGATCCCTCCAGCAAACCGCCTGCAAAGGTACCCTCATAGAGATCTCCTGCAACCGTTTTCAACGTTCCCTTGCCTTCCAGCTTGTCATTGACGAATGTGCCGGTGTAAACGTTGCCTTCTGCAGTGGTCAACGTGCCGGTTTTGGTTTCTCCGGTTACTTTTCCTATAAAGGTGCTCCCGTCCGCCAACACAAACATCTGTTCCTCGTCCGCAGCAGGAGCGGATGAATGGGGCACCTCTTCCGGTTCGGATGCCTCAGCACTTTCCGATGCTGCCGACCCAGAAGCCTCCGTCGATCCGGCAGGCAACTGTTCCACAGCAGCAGAGGACGCCATCTCCTCCGCTGCAGAAGGCGCGACCGATTCAGCTGCCGCAGAGGAAGCTTCAACAGATTGACTTTCTGCGCTGTCCACATGCACTTCCGCTATTGCTTCCGGTTCTGCATCCAGTTCTTCTTCCGGCTCGGGCGCGACAGAGGCCGTTGCGGGCGGCTCAATCACACTTTGGCTGGAAGACGATGCCTGTCGCACCGGCCCCAAAATCAACTGCGGTGCAATGCGGATAGTTGCCTGATAGGAAACAAGCCCTACCACAAAGGCTCCCGTAAACAGGGCTACCAGGAGTAGTGCGGAGCTGCTGGACTTTCTGCCAGCCGAATCCGCGTGATAGGTTTTCTGAAGTTCGCGCGTGACATTCACGGTGCGGATCTTTTCCAGATCGACAGGAAGCACCTGTCCGGCACCGTCCAGAGCTTGCGTCTGCCTCTGAACCGCAGCGAGAAGTGCTGCCTTGAATTCCTGCAGATTTTGCCAGCGGTCACACGGATTCAGGGCAAGACCCTTGCAAATCGCAGCGTCCAGCTGCTCTGGCAGGTCGATGCCCTGCCCGCTCAGGGAGGGCAGTTCTGCACCCTCCACGCGCTGCGTTGCACTAGGCGGTGCGCTTCCGGTGACAGCTTCATAGAAGCATGCTGCCAGCGGGTACACCTGTGCGGCCTCTGTGCGCCTGGTCCATGGATTCTGCAGCTCCCACGGAAGATAGCTCTGCGCGGCTTTGCATCCTTCCGGCTTAAAATCCTCAATCGGATACGTCCTACCACAGGATAGGATACTCCCGGCATCCGGGTCCAACTGTACTTCTTCAGGAGAGAGCGCGGTGTAAATCCCTTCACCTGCCGCTGCTAGCTTTTCCAGCATCCTCAGAAGCCAGGGGGTGGCTTCCTGCCAGGAAAGTACCTCCCCATACTGTTCCACATATTGCTGGAATGTCATTTTATCTATAATCATCCATTTGCCTCCCTTACCCGTAAAGCTGGCTGATAAGAGAGGAATACATTGCGCTTTTCTGGCTCTGATAGGTACTCTCCACCTGGTCTGCTAGGGCGGTGCTCTGTCCGTTTTCCTGCAGGACTTTGCGCATCTGGGAGACAATGCCTGCCACTTCTTTATCGCAGGAGGACTGCAATACTTTGAGCTGCCCGGCCTTGGACAGGCAGACCGCAATCTTTTTGGCTTGCGTCTGCTGCTCCTCGGGCAGCGCCTTGTATTCAGCCTTGGCCGAACCAATGCAGGCGTTCAGCCCATTCATCGCGCTGGAACGCACGACATACAGCTGCTGGATCAAAGCCTTGATCTCGTTTTCATAGGGCTCTTCCTCATCTTCAGCCGCCGCATCTTCAGCCACCGCATCTTCAGCCACCGCATCTTCAGCCACCGCATCTTCAGCCACCGGAGTGGACGTAGCGCTATCAGCAGCTGCGATATTGTCAGAGGGTGCACTGCCGCCCAAAGGTACAGTGTCACCTTCTGCCGTAGATTCGGAAGCTGCACTACCCTCTGGCTTCTGCTGTACAACAGAACTTTCGTCCCTCTTAGCAGAAGTCAAGTTTTTCCCGGCCTCCGCTTCAAATTCGTCCAGCGTGATTGTGCCAGCCAACAGGCTTTTAAGCGCTGTGTTGCTGATGACGATCTCCTGCTCCGGGACTGCAGTGAGCTCGGTAAGCTCCGGGACAACGCTATTCATTCCCGAAAGATATTGGACAGCGGGCGCAGTAAAAAAACCAGCTGCAGCAAATAGAAGACTGCCCGCACCCAGCGCAAGATACTTCAGCCATTGCATGTTTTTCCTCGCTGTTACTTCTCAAGGTAGGTCTTGACCGTCTGACACAGGAGAGCGCAGCCGATAAAGAAACCCAAATGCCCCCACATTGACATATCCTCCAAGCTCTGATACCAGCTGACCAGCGGGGTAACGCTTCCCTGTTTTGCGCTGTTCCATACTGCGGTACGTACACCGCTCAGCACCTGATCGCGCAGATAGTTTCCAATCAGGTAGTTGAACAAGTCAGCATAGGAGCCACCCTCCAGATAGGTCATTTCTTCTTCGCAGATCACAGTATAGTTTGCAGGTAAAGTCATCATTTTGGGTTCCATCCTTTCAAAATTCATGTGTCGGTTATTTGCATTCGTTATTCAAATCCACATTCCAAGGAGCTTTTGCGGCTTGTGCGGGACAATCTCGTCCAACTCTTCGTCGCAGAACAGTGCGTCTCCGTTGGCAATGATCGTGTCGGCTTCTTCATCGCCGATCGAGCGTCGCAGCGCCTGAACGGCCTCGGCCATCTTAGGGGGGCGCTTGTCCGGCGAGTGCGTATCGGTGGAAATCACATGGACCAGCCCCCAGGAGATCAGCCTGACCAGCTTTTTGCGCAGCTTTGCATCCAGCAGTGCGCCTGCGTTAATCTGGGCATAGGCGCCGGCAGCGACCCATTCGTACAGCAGCTGCGGATCCTCCATAACATAGGGGTAGCGTTCCACATGGGCCAGAATAGGCAGAATGCCGTTATCCTGCAGCTCCCGCAGAGTCTGGCGGATAAAATGCGGCTTGTGGCTGGTTGGAAACTCGATCAACATATAGGCGGTATCGCCCATACAGAGTTTTTGCATGTCCAGCTCACAGAGCTTGGGAGAAAAATAAACCTCTGCGCCCAGTTTAAAGCGGAGCTCGTTCAGCGCTCCTCCCTCTGCTTCCAGAGCCTCGGTCAGCTGTGCAAAGCAGCTCTGGCGCTTAGCCAAAAAGCGCTCCACCGATGTTCGTTCGCTGTTAAAATGGCTGGTCAGCGCAATATTCCGCACGCCATCTTTATATTCACGGTGCAATAGCTCCAGCGAAACAGCCGGAGATTTAGCCCCGTCGTCCATACCGGGAAGGATATGACAGTGCAGATCGGTCATACAGGCACGCTCCTCTTGTGCTCTTCTGCGTCGTCCGAATCCGCAACGGACGCCTGACCGGAATAGTTGTAGTCATAGCTATATTTATAGCTGTATCCGGAGGATTTGAGCGAGGTTTTGGGGTTATAGCGGGTGATGACGGTGCCCAGCACGTTCACACCTGCGTCCCGCAGTTTTGCAACCGAGGTCTGTACCGCCTTGGCCGGAACGAACTGAGAGCGGACCACGTAGAGTGCGCCATCCACCATCCGACCGATGATCGCCGCGTCTGTAACCACAGAGATCGGCGGTGCATCGATGATTACATAGTCAAACGAAGCGCGCAGTCGGCGGACCAGAGCTTCCATCTGTTTTTGGCTCAAAAGCTCGGAGGGGTTCGGCGGTAGAGTGCCTGCCGGCAGCACATAGACGCTGCTCCCCTCCAGATGGACGATTGCCTCCTCCATTGTGCATTGGCCGGAGAGCACATTGGAAACGCCGCGGGTGTTGTGGCCAATCTTCAGATATTTGTGCATGACCGGCTTGCGCAAATCGCAGTCCACCAGAACCACCGTTCGTCCGGCCTCGGAAAGTGCCATCGCCAAATTAGCCACAGTGTTGCTCTTGGCCTCCTCCGGTATGGTCGAAGTAACCACAATGCTGCGTACTCCGGCGGAACCGGTGAGAAACTGGATGTTGGTGCGCAGCGATTTGTATGCCTCTACATAGTAAAAAGGCATATCCTTCTGTGTGATTAACTGTACCACACGTTTGCTTTCGATTCTTTGGCCCTTTTTACCAAAAGGGAGCATTAAAGTGTCCAGATTCAGCATTTTCCATCTCCAATTTCTGGAATCATCCCCAGAACCGGTAAGCCCAAATTTTTTTGGATATCCTCGTCGTCCACGATATAGTTGTGCAGCAGATGCTGCAGCAGAATTACGCCGCATGCTGCAAAACAGCCCAGCAGGGCGGCCAGCAGCGTATACTTCTTGGTCTGAGGGAATACCGGACTGCTATTGATACTTACGTCGCTGACCACCTTGCAGGAGCCTGCTTCCACCTTTTCCACAACCGTCTCAGGCGCAATTTCAGAAATTGTCCGGGCAATTTTTCCTGCCAGAACAGGGTCTTCATTTTCCACCGTGATCTGCATAATCTGGGTGGAGTTTACGCTTGTAACGCCGATTGTCTTATTGAGCTGGTCGTAAGTCATATCCAGACCCAACTTATCAATCACCATATTGAGCACCGTGTTGCTTTTGATCACGATGGCATAGGTATTCACCATACTTTTTGCGGAGTTGATGTCATCGTTGGTCACCCTACCAGAGGTATCCTGCCGGGTGTTGACAATCAGCTCCACTGAGGCTTGGTATCGGGGCGTAAGCGCAAAGGTGCATACTAACAGACTGACCACCGCCGCAACAAAGCCAACCGCGATAATCTGCAGCGCATGGTGCCATAAAAGCATCAATAATTCGCTTATGTCAATGACTTCTTCCTCTTCCATTTCTGTTAACTCGTCTCCTCTCTTTGTTCAAAGCAATTTGAGAAATGAGGTTTTTCTTTCCCAAATTTCTTTAGAAAAAATTGCACCAATTGGGATAGAAACAAGACTGCCTCAAAGATCGGGGGTGATTTTTACAGGCGTGAGGGCTTGGTGTAAAATCAGCCTTGAAATTCTTCTTGATGGGGTAATCAGCAACCTTTCTGAACCGTGTTTAAATTCTCCAAACTCCGGCAAATATTGCATAATTAAGTATAACCCCCCTCCCCCAGATTTTCAATTTAAGAAATAGACAATTATTTTTATAATCCTCTCATAAAAGCCATATTTTTTAACAAATTATTTTACGTTTTGTAGATTAAACCATATCTTTTCCGTTTAGGCCATTCAACAAGGGCAGCATCACTACGAAATTGAAAAGCCCGCCAGCGTACCATGTGAGATTCACACAGTGCGCCATCGGGCGAGTATTTTTGTTTCTGTGGGCTGTAATATTGAGTCGAACGGTAATATTGGTCTTTACCTTTAGCCCGTCATCTTGTATAATATTATTATGTTTCCCTCTAATGATTATTATCTATCCCCGTAATACAAGAGTGCCCCGGAGAGCGGGGTTTGCTCTCCAGGGCGTGAGGTTTGGGGTTTTTAAGTTATTTGAACTTGAGAAACTTCCTTGCGGAAGGGGTTAGCTTAGTTTATGCTGCAACGATCACAACATAGGTAGTGCCGTAGATGGTCCGAGATGCGATACCAATCTTGACATCCACATACTCGCCATCGTTATCCGTAGAGTTAGCAGCCGCAGAAAGCCCAGGCAAAGCCAAGATCTGCTTACCCGCAGGCTTCAGCTCGCTGTACTTCAGCTCTGCCAGATCGAAGGCATAACTCATGGTAACTGCGTCCTCAATGACATTAGCAGACAAAATACCATACTCTGCATCCACCACATAGACATTGTCGATGTCCAGACTCTGGCCCTTCTTGTTCAGAGCAGCATCAATAGCGCTCTTCTTCACAGAAACCGCGCCCGTCGTATCCCAGTCAGCGTCCTCGGATGCGATCGCATCCAGAACTACAGCAGCCTTATTTGCCAGAGCAGTATCATTCACCACATGACCATAAGCCTTTGCCATCTCACCCGAATAGTCATCCTTCAGATTAGCGTTATGCTTATTGATCTGGTAGTTCAACCAGTAGAGGATCTCATCGACGGGACTGTTCGTAACGGGAACATCCGGCACAACGGGAACATCGGGAGTAACGGGAGCGCAAGCGACCATAGACAGAGCCATGACGCCAGCCAGGACAGCTGCAGCGACTTTCTTAAACAGCTTCATTTGTAGTTTTCCTCCTTAAGGATTTTTTCGGGTTTACAAATTTGTTTGTGCTCCCGCGAGTCGAACCCCTGCGGCTGTGGGAGCATCTTCATTAGACCCTTCCTCTATACGTTTTTCACTTCGCAGGATTAACAGCGATTTCCATTATTCTCCTGGATTTTCCACTATCTTCAACAAGCAAAAATACATATAGGATAAGAACTTTTTTATTCTTTTAGTTTACTAAAATAATTGAGGTAAATTCGCAATTGGGCAGTGTTTTTATAGATATGTATATGACAGAACTGGCATCTAAGAAATCCTCACGGAGATGGCAAAGGCACTGAAGGCTATCCTTTACAGATCAGGCATATAAAATCCAAATAAAAAAAGCCCGCGAAGGCCACAGTTTGCACTCCAAAAATTAAGGGGTGCTCTCTGCGGTACACGCGGGCATGATATGTATTATAAGTAAAAACGGGTATGACTACCAGGAAACCGGCAATCACACAAAGCTCATTTCTTGTATGCCTCATCCTGCTCATTGGCCACACCACTCTCAGCATTCGCTTCCAAACTCAACTTGTGATTGTATCTCACAATTCTTACCTATTGTCCCTCCCCCGATTTAAATTTTGCCAAATTCGTTACAACGCCAAAATTGAATACTCTATAAATTCTATTGATTACTTTCTTAAACATTTAATACCTCTTCACATTTCTCCAATATTGTTCATTTACTTTTCCCTCTTGACCAAGCGCGCATATGTGATTAAAATAGAGATTAATCTCTGTTTGGAGCGAGTGTGAAAGAATGGAATCAAGCCAACCTACATGGATTTCAGGGGCATTGTAGAGCGTCGGCATTCTGCTGGACAAAACAAGCGTGTTTCAATCAGACTTTTCCTTCATCCGTTTCCACAGCTCTTCCCTGAGCAGGGGCATAGCGCACTTCTTACAGCACACCCTTATCGATTTTTTTCTTCCAGCCCATACCTTCTGCCCAGGCCTTGCTGTCCTTATCGCCGTCCTCAATAGCCCTCAGAGATTCCACATAGCCGTCAATTCCTCCGCAGTCATCAATGAGCGGATAACCATCAGCAGCTAATATAACAGGTCTCGCAAGCACACAGACTCTCTGAATGGCCTCTCTAATCCCTTTTTCCGTCACCCTTCCGGCTTTCACCAGATACTCTGCATCATACTTCGGTGTAATCGTAAACTGCCAGCTGTCACCAAAGTCATAGGTGTAGTGCAGTTCTTTCGCGAATCCACGCACCCACGGCTGGGACAGTGTGGAATCGTCCGGATAAGTAGCCGCATCCTCGATATTTTCAGCAAGCACCTCATAGAACTCGTCAAAAGACCTTGGATAGCTCGGGTCAAGTTCCAGGATGTTATAGATTGAAAGAACCTCATTTACGGAAAACGGATTCGATTCATATTTGTGGAGCAGTTCTTCCAGACTATTTGCCCTTACCTTCCAATTGCCTAATTCCTGGATAACGTTTCGATATCCTTCTTCATAGCACTTTACATAGCCCGGACCGGTGTATTTGCTTCTCATCCATTTCTTCGGACTGCCGCCCTCGTAGTCATCGTCCCAGAAGTCGATGTCTTCATCACGGAGCGGGTTCTTGAACACCAGACCGACCAGCTTCTTCCAATTCTCTACCTTTCCGGCTGTCACCCATTTCAGGTCCTCTGAACTCAACTCAAACTCATGCATGTGGGAATTCGTGAAGCCGAATGCCTGGTTGATGACATAGTGAAGATTATGCAGAGGAAGGTTCTGCTGCACAAGGATGTCTCTTGAAATAGATTTCCCATGCTCTACGCCACACAGCGCTCTATCCTCCTCCGGGATTTCATCATCCAGCTCAATATGGAGCAGCATCACATCCGGATTCATCTTGAACAGCTTTGATTCTTCTACCGTGAAGAACGGCTCAAGATGAACGGGGTCATCCTTTATATCAATATTATCGAGCATCCCTTGCTCTCGCATAAGATTCATCATTGCCTGGTTCTCCGGGTCACTCATATATATTTCCCTTTGAATCTCACGGTCAGTCTTCTTTCGCACCACAGAATTCAAGAAAACCTTCTCACGCTTCCGGTACTTTTCCACATACACCGCACCGGCACTCTTTTCTTCCCCGTTATAGATGACCTTCTCATATGGGATGTTGATCTTCACTGTAGCAGCGGACACACCGAGGGCAGCGGCAATATCATCCGTCTCATACCCCTGCTCCTTCAGCTTCATGATATCTCTATGGAGTGGTGAATCGATCACACTGGCAGTGATCAGAATCTTATTGACCTTCGCACGGGTAATGCCGAATTGGTCCGCCACAGCCGACATATTCCCTTGTGGATGCGCTTCATCCACAGTCGTGATGTAGAAGTCCGCCACCTGGTCGATGAAGGGTTTATTGTTCTCTTTGATACCTTTCATACCTTTCATAATTTCAAAACTCCTGTCTGTTTTGTATCCACACTGTGTGCATCAGCACAAGGTTCTCACATATGTTCTTACAAGTTAACAGTATATCAGATGTGGCTGAATTTGTCAATATATCTTGCAAAGTTTCTTACAAGTTAACATGTCGGATGTAATAAAAAGCTCACCAGATTATTTATTCTGATGAGCTTCTCATCTTTATTTACGCTACTATTTTTTTCTACACTATCTTCCTCATGCCAACCCAACT
>OBLI01003216.1_pt1 | contig 12819 bp, 11 predicted proteins | sample 1519701 | NCBI WGS metagenome assembly OBLI01 (sample SAMEA3663005, study PRJEB22513) | pig gut metagenome | biome: pig gut; feature: pig-associated habitat; material: faeces | place: France | collected 2012 | reverse complement strand
ACACGTCGCGCACGTTGCCAAAGTCGGTGGTCAACTGCACCTTGAGCCTATACGACAATCCGTCGCGCGAGTTATATACCTCGATAATCTTGCCGACGAGGACGCCGGGAGGGAATATCGACGAATATCCGCTCGTCTCCACCCAGTCGCCACGTTTAAACTTGGCATGCCTGGGCACATCCTCCACATAGGCTATACTTGCGTCGCCGCCCTGCCATTTCAGATAGCCGAAATAGCCGCGGTGGCGTATGGCACAGCTGATGCGCGAGTGATAGTTGAGCACCGGCATCACGATAGAATAGTGGTCGGAGACAAGATACACCACTCCCACCACACCATTGCCGCATGCCACTCCCATGTCTTTCTCCACGCCGTCCTTGCTTCCACGGTCGATGGTCATGAGGTTGTCGTTGCGGTCAACGGAGTTGCTTACCACCTTGGCAGGTATGAGTTGGTATCTGCTCAAGAATTCCAGTTCGTTGCGCTCGGCTATCGTCGTGTCCTTTGTCAGGTCGGCATACAACCGCGAGAGTTGGTTTACCTGGCGCTCGAGATAGAAATTACGCAGCGTGAGGTCTTTGTTGACCTTGGTGAGCGAGAAGAACGACTCGACATCTGCTTCGAGTTCGTATAACTTTCCCACTACGGCGTTGGCCGACGTAAACCACACACTGCCCTGATAGCTGTTGAACTGGAAGAGGAGCACGAAGCTGATCACTTCGAGCACCACAAACAGCAGCCAATGATAGTACTTCGATAAAAATTCGAGTAGGTTGCGCATTTTATCTCATCAGGAATGAGAATCTGTCAACGTTCTTCAATGCTATGCCAGCACCCTTTGCCACACTGTGGAGCGGGTCCTCGGCAATGTGGAATGGAATATTTATCTTGTCCTGCAGACGCTTGTCGAGTCCACGGAGCAATGCACCGCCACCACTGAGGTAGATACCGTTCTTGACGATGTCGGCATATAGTTCGGGAGGAGTGTTCTCAAGGGCTGAGAGCACTGCGTTCTCAATCTTTGCCACGGTCTTGTCGAGACAGTGGGCAATCTCCTGATAGCATACGGGCACCTCCATCGGAAGGGCTGTGATACGGTTAGGACCATGAACGATGTAGTCCTCGGGAGCCTCGTCGCCAAGGTCGGTGAGGGCTGAGCCCACATGTATCTTGATACGCTCAGCCATACGCTCGCTCACCTTCACGTTGTGCTGGCGGCTCATGTATTCCTGTATGTCGGCAGTGAGGTCGTCACCGGCAATGCGTATTGAGTTGTTGCTGACGATACCTCCGAGCGAGATGACGGCAATCTCGGTAGATCCACCACCGATATCCACAATCATATTACCCTCGGGAGCCTCAACGTCGATACCGATACCGATGGCAGCTGCCATTGGTTCGAAGATAAGATATACATCACGTCCGTCGGCATGCTCGGCTGAGTCGCGCACGGCACGCAGCTCCACCTCGGTAGAGCCTGAGGGCACACCGATTACCATACGGAGTGAGGGGGAGAAAAGGCGGCTGCCGGTATGCACCATCTTGATGAGTCCGCGCATCATCTGCTCGCAGGCAGAGAAGTCGGCTATCACACCATCGCGCAACGGGCGTATGGTGCGGATATTGGCGTGCTCCTTCTCATACATCATCTTTGCCTTCTCGCCCACGGCAATCATCTTGTCGGTGCGGCGGTCGAGGGCAACAACCGATGGCTCGTCAACCACAATCTTGTCATCAGAGATGATGATAGTGTTGGCTGTTCCGAGGTCCATCGCTATTTCTTGTACGAATGAAAAAAAACCCATAGAGAACTTTAATTCTTTAATCTTTTAATCCTTTAATTCTTCACAAACCATCCATGTATTGCGGTGTCGTAGTGGCTGCTCACACCGAAGGCACGCTCGGCAAACATCTTGCGGTCCTCGATGTCGGTGGCGGCACCCTTTTTGTTGAGGATGTCGAGCAATACACCGTACTCAGCCTTGCTGGGCACAATCACAACGTCCTTGAAATTCTTCGCTCCGGCACGGATGAGCGAAATACCACCGATGTCTATCTTCTCGATGATGTCGGCCTCGGATGCACCACTTGCCACGGTGTCCTCGAATGGATAGAGATCAACGATTACCAAGTCAATCTCGGGTATCTCATACTGCTTCATCTGCTCCTGGTCGCCCTCGTTGTCACGACGTCCGAGAATACCTCCAAACACCTTCGGATGGAGAGTCTTCACTCTGCCACCGAGGATTGAGGGATAAGTGGTGACATCCTCCACCTTCTGGCACTCATAACCGAGTGACTCGATAAACTTCTGTGTACCACCTGTCGAGAGGAATTTCACACCTTCTTCATTGAGCTTCTTAAGCAGCTCGTCCAATCCATCCTTGTGGAATACCGATACCAATGCGGTCTTAATCTGTTTCTTTTCAGCCATAATATAACGTTATATATATAATATGTGTAATTCAGGCTGCAAAATTACAAAATTCCAACGATATAACAAGGAAAAAAGTGTTTTTTTTCCACTTCTTTATCGTTTTTCTTGTCTAAGGTCAGTTTTTGCAATGCGGACACACTCCCTTTATCACATATTCCGCCTCATTCATCTCATATCCATCGGGCAATTCGACGATGGGTATCTGATAGTCTTCAAGGCAATATGTCTGTCCGCATTTCATGCATGTGAAGTGTATATGGTTGAGGTGGCTGCTGTTGGTGCAACGGCACACGCAGTACTTCTGCTGACCGGTGCCGTCGTCTATCTCATGCAGCAGTTGGTGCTCGGTGAACAGGCGCAGTGCACGGAAGATGCTCGACCTGTCCATGTGGGGCATCAGCTCCTCCATGTCGCTCAGGGTGAATGTCTCCTGCTGCCTTACGGCCTGTTCCCACACGAGTATTCTCACTGCCGTGGGTTTCACTCCGTGTTCTGCCAAATGTTCCTCTATTTTTTCCATGGGTGCAAATTTACTGCTTTTTTCTCAATTACGCAACATTTTTCCCTTTTTTATATTGAAAAGAGCCACCGCCCCGGCAGTTCTTCAAGAGCCACCGTTCCAGGCAGTTCTTCAAGAGCCACCGTTCCAGGCAGTTTTGCTGCCTGGCCTTGCCCTCATCGCATTGACCACCGCCACAACCATCACTCCCACATCCGCAAACACCGCCAGCCACATATTGGCCATGCCCAAAGCCCCGAGCACCAGGCACACCGTCTTCACCCCGAGTGCCAGCATGATATTCTGCCACACGATGTCCAATGTGTGTCGCGACACTCTCATTGCCGTGACAATCTTCATCGGGTCGTCGTCCATTAGCACCACGTCGGCAGCCTCTATCGCAGCGTCACATCCCAGTGCGCCCATGGCTATACCTATGTCGGCGCGCCTCAACACGGGAGCGTCGTTGATACCGTCGCCCACGAATGCCACCACCTCTCCGGCCTTTGCCTCAGCCATCACCGTCTCCATCCTTTTCACCTTTCCCTCGGGCAGCAATTCGCTGTATATCCGACTGATACCCAACTCCCTACCTATCTTCTCGGCCACATCTCTTCTGTCGCCGGTCATCATCACAATCTCCCCCACTCCATTACCACGGAGTGCATCGATAGCCGGACGTGAATTGGCCTTCGCCTTGTCCTCGCGGTCGATATTTCCCTCGGTAAGCGTACCTGTTTTGTCGAATACAATTGTCTTCACCTTCGACATCATCTCCAGATAACGGCTGCCCTTAACGAGTATGCCCAATCGGCCCGCACCACCTATTCCGGCAAAGAACGTGAGCGGAATGCTCACCACCAAGGCACAGGGGCAGGAGATGACGAGGAAAGTGAGGGCACGATATAACCATGTCATGAACGAGTCGCCAAACGGTGCGCCCATGCCTAATGTGCATACTATCGTTGGCACGACGGCAAGGGCAAGGGCTGAATAGCACACTATCGGTGTATATACCCTCGCAAAACGCGATATGAAATTCTCTGAACTCGACTTGTGACTGCCGCTCTCCTCCATAAGCTGCAATATACGGCTGGCGGTGGATTCGCCAAACTCCTTCGTTGTCTTTATCCTCAGCGTGTCGCCCATATTCACGCAGCCACTGAGTATCTCGTCGCCCACACCGACAGTGCGCGGCACCGACTCGCCCGTCAATGCCGAGGTGTTGAGCATCGACACGCCATCCACCACCACTCCGTCGATGGGCACCTTCTCGCCTCGCCTCACCACAATCTCCATTCCCACGCTCACTTCCTCGGGGCGCAACTTCACGATATTTCCCTCGCGCTCGATGTTGGCATAGTCGGGACGTATGTCCATCAATGCCAGGATGTCGCGCCTGCTCTTGCCCACGGCATAGCCTTGGAACAACTCGCCCACCTGGAACAACAGCATCACGGCGATGGCCTCGTTGTAGTCGCCCGAACCGCTCACAAGTGCCAAGGCGAAGGCACCTATGGTGGCTACGGTCATGAGGAAGTTCTCGTCGAACACCTCACCATGCACTATTCCCTCAACCGCCTCATACAGAATGTCATATCCTATTATTAAATACACAACGAGGAATGAGGCAAAGCGCCACCATCCCTCGACTGCCACGACGTTGAGTGCCACGGTGGCGATAGTGGCCACCGCTATTCTCATCAACATCGTCTTGCTTACCGCCCCGCTATGGCCATGCCCGTGGGAGCAGCAATGTCCTGTATGTCGGCAGCAGTGCTGCCCGTTGTGCTCAGAGTTGCTCATGTCTTTTCCTTGATTTTGGGTGCAAAGGTAGGGAAAAGTATTTGCAACTCAGTCGCAAAGTTATTTTTATTCCTCCGAGAACTTCCCGATATGCACGTTCTCCCACTTGAGGTTATCCTCGTTCTGGGGCTTGCGCTCGTCGGCCTTATGTCCGAATGCCACAATACAAAGCACACTGTAGTTGGCGGGAATATTCAGTATGCCACGTATCACCTCGTCGGCAGGCGTACCGTCGTCAAGACCGCGGGCGCGCATCTGCACCCAGCACGAACCCAATCCTAATTCCTCAGCCTGATATTGCATCGACACGGCGGCTATCGATCCGTCCTCCACCCAGCAGTCGTTGCGCATGGGGTCGCCAAGCACTGCCACAGCCAACGGGGCGCCCTTCATAAACTGCGAACCGAGATTCTTCGCGTCGGCCAATTTCTCGATGTCCGTCTTGTCATCCACGACTACAAACTGCCATGCCCTCTGGCTCTTCGACGTGGGCGACATCAGTGCCGCACGCATTATCAACTGCACGTCCTCGGGGCTAATCTCCTCCTCCGTAAACTTTCTGTGGCTCCTTCTGAGCCTCACCAAATCCTTGAATTCTGTCATGACTTTTATCCTTTATAATATAATACTTCTTATGCGACTGCAAAATTACTCAAAAAGGCCCAATTCACTCCCTTCACTCCTTCAGATTATAGTTAAAAAAGCGAAATATGCACGAAATCCGACTAAAACTCACTTTTTTTTCGAGTTTTAGTCGGATTTCGTGCACTTTTTCAGAAAACGACAATTAAAATGTTATAAATAGCAAAATGACATTAGATGGACTGACTGCTTATTATTTTATAAAAATTCCCGAAACATTTGGCGGTTTCGAAATTTTGTCGTAACTTTGCGACTTGAATATTAAAACGAGAAAAAGTTTAGCTTATCTGTCTGCACGCAACAATACTACAAATATTTTTATTAAGGATATAGAGAAACAAGGTAGCAGTGTGCAGCGCACGAATAGGCAAGCTGTATTGGATTTCAATTATTCTCCTAATGGAAAATACATTTGCTTTAGTGAGAAAAGCGGAAAGTTCAACCAAATATTTCAAACAGATGCCTCTACAAGGTATGTTTGCAGGCAAATAACAAGTGGTAATAGTGACTACTCGCCAATATATTCAAATGACATGAGCAATATCTTTTTTGCACGACAGGAAACGAATGGTATCAGTATCTGGAGTTATAATATTGCGAATAATTTCCTTTCGAGCTATACAAAAGGTATGAATCCGTTCCCGACCAAAGAAGCAAATTGTATACTTTGTACAAGAACAATACTACAGCGAAGAAGATTGTGTTATTTCTCCTAAGTATAAAACAAATGATATATATATGGTAATGTTAATTATGATAATTTGAATATACAATAGACTTACGGGGTAAGTAATTTATTACCCTGCCATGAAGTCGTTCAAGCCATATAATAAAGTCGTTCAGAATTCGTTCATTGAACGAGTTCTGAACGACTTCATCTTATTGTATCATCGAATTCATTGCAGAGCTGCAATGGAGTAATACAAGGGTTATGGGAGAGGTGTGGCGGAATAAGGAATCAACGACTGGGTTGATATTTTGCGGATACCACCAAAGAGCCTTATATGGACAAATGCATAAAGACCCGTATGCGTAAGCTCGCGTTCTATCACTTGCCCTGTAGGATGAGTGATAATGACGTCATCGTGCCTGCATGAATACTTGTCAGTGGGACTACCGTCAATACTCTCTGTCGTAAACTCGATAAATCTTATGATGTCATCTCGTTCCCAATCTTTGTCGTTGATGGTGAACCTTATGATGTTTCCATCAATTGTAGTATCGAGGGGCGGAAGTGTGCCATTTGATATAATATATGGTAATGGTATAAGTCTATGAAAGTCATAGTCCTTTTTCGACAACACTGGAGCCTGCATCTTGATGTTGTGATGGATGAAGCGGTTATATGGTCGTTGCTTGCCCGTGGCTTCCTCAAAGCAGTCACGGATATCATTTCGCATACATTTATACATAGCTATGAGGTTTCTCATTCCGCCACGTTGTTTCTGTTGGGCTTCAGAATTACGGTCGTGATATTGTGTGGGACGGCTTTGGGCAATGAGCTTTCCCCTATATGTGCGGAAGACAAATTCCCCCACTCTTCCTTTTAGTATGCTGGATAAATCTACTGTAGCCATAGTCCTCGTAATAAAAGGTAAGTATTATCTTATACTCCAAGCACTACTGCTGGATCAATATTTAATTTTCGGCTTATCTCCCTGCATGTTTTAAGAGATGGTTCACCCTTGCCAGTAATTATCTCACTAATTCTGGCACAACTGATTCCAAGCATTTCCGCGAGTTTTGCTTGTGTCAAGCCCATCTCATACATTCTCAATCGCAAGGTATCAACCAATGACGGAGTTTGTATCGGATAATGTTTTTCCTCATACTCTTCCACCATATCCGACAACATGTCAAGCTCAATATAGTTCTTGTCGCTGGTCGGCGTCTCATCATCAACCAACGGCAACAATTCATCTATTCTTTGCAATGCGACTCTGTATGCCGCCTCATTCTTTATATGTGCCATATATTCGAAGTTTAAAAAGTTATGTTATACGCAAAACCTTGAGCAAAAGCAATTAAAAAAGGAGTTACGATAACCGTAACTCCCTGTTGTTTCAAGTAGCGGGGGTGGGACCCGAACCCACGACCTCCGGATTATGAATCCGACGCTCTAACCAGCTGAGCTATCCCGCCATTGCTTGTTTGCGGGTGCAAAGGTACTACATTTTTATTAAACTACCAAACTTTTTCGCGAAAAATTTTCGTATTTCGTTTTTTTTTTGTATTTTTGTGCCGTAAAAACGCTAAAAACAATGAGTAAGACTAAAATTTGTATCGATTACCCACTCGCAACCAAGTCGCACAGCATAGTGTGGAACTTGATAGGACATGCCCACGGACTGTCGAAATGGATGGCCGACTATGTTGAGGAATCCGGCGGAATCTTCACATTCAAGTGGGGAGAGGTGTGGACACAACAGGACGTGAGAACCTCCGAGATGATCGGAATGGAGGAAAACCACTTCATACGTCTGAAATGGGACGTCAACGAGGACGACGAGGATTATTGGGAGATGAGAATAGAGAAAAGCGACTTCAGCGGCAACCTCTCACTGATCATCACCGACCACGTGGATGACGACGACGTTGACTACATGAAAGAGGTGTGGAACGGCAATCTTGAGCGCCTTCATGCAGTCAGTGGCCTCTAAATATCATAAAAAAACGGAAAAAGGCTATGATTTCTGATTTTTTTGTGTAACTTTGCACGCTGATAGAGAAAAGGCGCGCATAGATTAAGGTATCGCGCGCCCAAAATATATAGCAGTAAAGAGATGTTTCGTATAAAGAAATTAGACATATTCATAGCCAAGCAGTTTGGAATGCTGTTCATCGGCACGTTCTTCATCTGCCAGTTTGTGCTGATGATGCAATTTCTGTGGCGCTATGTTGACGAACTCATTGGCAAGGGTCTCTCGATGGAGATTCTGGCGCAATTCTTCTGGTACATGGGTCTTATGCTCATGCCCCAGGCATTCCCGCTCGCCATTCTTCTTTCTTCGCTCATCACCTTCGGTAACCTGGGCGAGAGTTCGGAGCTCACAGCCATCAAGGCTGCCGGAATATCGCTCATGCAGGCATTCCGCTCGCTGATTGTTATCGTAATCTTCATTTCGGGAATGTCGTTCTATTTTCAGAATGTGGTGGGGCCTGATGCCAACAAGTCGTTTGGCCAACTGTTGCTGTCGATGAAGCAGACAAATCCCGAGTTGGAGATTCCCGAGGGAATATTCTATGACGGTATTCCCAACTGCAACCTGTATGTGCAGAAGAAGGACATGGCGACCGGAAAATTGTATGGTATCACCATTTACAAGATGACCGGCGGATATGAGGATGCCGCCATCATCCTTGCCGACTCGGGAATGTTGCAATCCACAGCCGAGAAGAAACACCTGCTGCTGACGCTTTACAGCGGAGAGTGGTTTGAGAACATGCGCTCGCAGGACATCGCCGGAAGCGCAAGTATCCCCTACCGCCGCGAGACATTCTCGACCAAGCGGATTGTGCTCGACTTTGACGGAGGATTCAATATGGCCGACGTGGCTGGAATATCATCAGACGCACGCTCAAAGAGTATGCAGAAGATAAGTCACGACCTCGACTCCATATACGAGTTCAACGACAGTGTGGCACATTCATATTTCAACGAAAGCAAATATTCCACTTTCTATCAACCCTCAATCAGCAAGGAAGACTCACTCAAAGCCGACAAAAGGGTCAAAGCCGGCGAAGTGAACATCGACACCATCTTCGCCCGCCAGTCGCTCGAATCCAAGCAGGACATCGTGAGGGGAGCCATCAGCAGTATCAATTCCCAACAGATGATGATAAGCATGAAGGGCGACTATTCCTACTCGCTCAACCGCCAGGTGAGAACCCACCAGATTGAGGCCATCGGCAAGATTACGCTGTCGCTGGCATGTATCATCTTCTTCTTCATCGGTGCCCCGTTGGGAGCCATCATCCGCAAGGGCGGACTGGGAGTGCCGGTGATTATCTCGGTGCTCGTGTTCATAGTGTATTACATCTTCGAGAACTCGGGAATGAAGATGGCACGCGACGGCAACTGGACAGTGCTGTTCGGCAAACTGATATCCACTGCCGTGCTGGCTCCGCTGGCAATATTCTTCACATTCAAGGCCAACAGCGACTCCACTGTGTTCAACATCGACATGTACAAGAACATCCTGTTCAAGATGTTGGGCATACGCTCCAAGCGACATGTATATAAGAAAGAGGTGATCATCAACGACCCCGACTATATCAAGGACGCCGAGGAACTGATGAGGATATGCCGCGACATCAAGCAATACTCGCATGAGCACAGTCTGCTGAAGGCCCCCAACCCGATAAAGGTGTTCTTCCGCCCTGGCGACGACCAGGTGATAGAGGGTATCAACGAGAGACTTGAGGCGGTGATCGAGGACCTGTCGAACACGAAGGACAAGACCATCCTCAACGAACTGAACGCCCTGCCCATCATAGCCACACATGCCCACACCCGACCGTTTGTGCGCAAATGGATGAACGTGGTGACGGGAGTCATATTGCCGTTTGGCGTGTTCTTCTATCTCAGGATGTGGCGATTCCGACTGCGACTGCTGCGCGACCTGCGCAATATCGTCGCTGCAAGCGAGAATATCATCAGGCGAGTGGAAGAGGGAAAGAAGGTGACGATAAGTATTGAATAAATTGATTACACCTTATTATATATATAATGAGGAATTCGGAATAAACGTCCGCTGTAGGGTCTTACCTCGTGTAAGACCGCCCCACGGAATAAAGCCGTCAAAATGAACGGTCTTACACGAGGTAAGACCCTACTGGAGGCGGTATTTGCAAAATAGAAGATTGAAAATTGAAAATTAATATAATATATGGCAAGATTTGGACTTAGCACAATAGAAGAGGCCCTCGACGATTTCAGGGAGGGCAAGTTTGTCATCGTGGTGGATGACGAGGACCGTGAGAACGAGGGCGACCTGATTATCGCCGCCGAGAAGATCACGGCCGATAAGGTGAATTTCATGCTGAAATATGCCAGGGGCGTGTTGTGCGCACCTATCACGTTGAGCAGAAGCGAGGAACTCGACCTGCCCCATCAGGTGGCCGACAACACCTCGATGCTCGGTACACCGTTCACAGTGACTATCGACAAACTCGAGGGCTGCACCACGGGAGTGTCGGCACACGACCGTGCCGCCACCATCCAGGCATTAGCCGACCCCGCATCACGCCCCGAGACATTCGGCCGACCGGGACATATCAACCCCCTGTATGCCCAGGACATGGGAGTGCTGCGCCGCTCGGGACACACCGAGGCAGCCATCGACCTATGCAAACTGGCAGGACTCTATCCCGCAGGAGCACTCATGGAAATCATGAACGACGACGGAACGATGGCCCGCATGCCCGACCTCATGAAGTTTGCCGAGGAACACCAGATGCACATCATCACCATCAAGGACCTCATAGCCTACCGACTCAAGAAGGAATCCCTGATAGAGGTGGGCAACGAGGCCGACATGCCCACGAAATACGGCCACTTCCGCCTGATACCCTTCCGCCAGAGCTCCACCGGACTTGAGCACATGGCACTCATCAAGGGCGAATGGAAGGAAGACGAACCCATCCTCGTGAGAGTGCACTCATCATGCGCCACGGGCGACATCCTCGGCAGCAAGCGCTGCGACTGCGGCGAACAGTTGCACAAGGCCATGGAGATGATAGAGAAAGAAGGAAAGGGAGTCATCATCTACATGCAACAGGAAGGCCGCGGCATAGGACTCATGAACAAGATTGCGGCATACAAGTTGCAGGAAGAGGGTATGGACACCGTTGACGCAAATATCCACTTAGGATTCAAGCCCGACGAGCGCGACTATGGTTGCGGAGCACAGATGTTGCGCCATCTGGGAGTGCACAAGATGCGCCTCATGACCAACAACCCCACAAAGCGAGTGGGACTGGAAGCATACGGACTGGAAATAGTGGAAAACGTGGCCATCGAGGTGTCGCCAAACGAATACGACTATCGCTATTTGAAGACCAAAAAAGAGCGCATGGGGCACGAATTGCACCTAAAATAAACTCAATGTTACACTTTTTATGTTGAAAAAATAAAAAAAAGCAAGAAATCTTCTTGTTTAATGAATAATTTAATTAATTTTGCAGCAAAAATAACCCAAAAATACAATGGCACAACTATCAGATAGATTGCAAAGACTTGCGCCATCGGCCACATTAGCCATGTCGCAGAAGAGTTCGGAGATGAAAGCACAGGGTATCGACGTCATCAACATGAGCGTGGGAGAGCCCGACTTCAACACCCCCGACCACATTAAGGAAGCCGCCAAGAAGGCTGTTGACGACAACTTCTCGAGATACTCCCCAGTGCCGGGCTACCCCGACCTGAGAAAAGCCATCGTGGCCAAGCTCAAGAAGGAGAACGGTCTTGACTACACGGTGAACGAGGTGCTCGTGTCGAACGGAGCCAAGCAGAGCGTGTGCAACACCGTGATGGCATTGGTGAACGACGGCGAAGAGGTAATCATCCCCGCCCCATATTGGGTGTCATATCCCCAGATGGTGAAGTTGGCAGGCGGTGTACCCGTAATCGTCGAGGCAGGATTCGACCAGAACTTCAAGATGACACCCGAGCAGCTTGAGGCAGCCATCACCCCCAAGACACGCATGATTATCCTCTGCTCACCGAGCAACCCAACGGGAAGCGTGTATTCGAAGAGTGAACTGGAGGCATTGGCAGAGGTTATCAAGAAGCACGACGACCTCTTCGTACTGGCCGACGAGATATACGAGCACATCAACTACATCGGACACCATGAGAGCATTGCCCAGTTCCCCGGAATGAAGGAGCGCTCAATCATTGTGAACGGAGTGTCGAAGGCATACGCCATGACGGGATGGCGCATTGGATACATTGCCGCCCCGGAGTGGATAGTCAAGGGATGCAACAAGTTGCAGGGACAATACACCAGCGGTCCGTGCTCAGTGAGCCAGAAGGCAGCCGAATTTGCCTACACGGCATCACAGGAATGTGTGGAGCAGATGCGCCAGGCATTCGAACGCCGCCGCGACCTCATAGTGAAACTGGCCAAGGACATCCCCGGACTGGAGGTGAACGTGCCCGAGGGAGCATTCTACCTGTTCCCCAAGTGCAGCAGTTTCTTCGGTAAGAAATGCGGTGACACAGTCATCAACACATCCTCCGACTTCGCCATGTACCTGCTCGAGACAGCACACGTGGCAACTGTAGGTGGCGACGCCTTCGGCGACCCCGAATGTTTCCGCATGAGCTATGCTACAAGCGATGAGAATATAGTTGAAGCAATGCGCCGAATAAAGGATGCATTGTCAAAATTAGCATAAAAAGCGAGGAATAAGTGCCATAATCAATGAAGAA
>OBLI01003215.1_pt1 | contig 12820 bp, 13 predicted proteins | sample 1519701 | NCBI WGS metagenome assembly OBLI01 (sample SAMEA3663005, study PRJEB22513) | pig gut metagenome | biome: pig gut; feature: pig-associated habitat; material: faeces | place: France | collected 2012 | reverse complement strand
GCGAAGTAATAAAGGAAAGCAGGATCAGAAACAAAATGACACAAAGGGAGGTTGCAAGGGGGATCTGCTCCACAGCCACGATCGCGCGGATCGAACAGGGAAAACAGATGCCCTCCCGACGCGTTCTGGAAGAGCTGTTTCGGCGACTGGGTGAGCCGGCCTGGTTTTTTGCGGGCATGACAATGGACGCCCGCCGGGGGTCAGCGGATAACCTGGCAGAGCTTTTGGGAACAAAGCTGACGGAAGAAAAAGAAGAGACGCCCTATGAGAAACAGCTTCGGGATTATGTTGCAATCTTAAACCGAATGGACGAAGCATCTGGTGCGGAGACCGTGCTGGAAGAACTGCTAGAGCTTTTGGAGCAGTCCTGTCCGTTGGAGCGGCTGCACGCGGGGGAAGAGGTCGTGGCGTTTACCTATCTGGAGCTGTGGGTGATGAACAGTATTGCCAAGGCATATTTTGAATTAGAAGAGTACGAGACGGCAGAAGAGTTTTTGAAGAAGATCATCTTTTATATGGAAAGACATAAAATAGATCATAAGATCAGAAGCCGGATTTTGCCGTTAGTCTGTCATAATCTGGCGGTTTTGCATAGCAGACTGGAACGGCTCGGCAGCGCAGAGGAATCTTGTGAGTCAGGCATCCAGTGCTGTATCAATGAAGGAAAACTCTGGCTTCTGGATGAATTATACGGTCTGTATGCGCTGGTTTTACAAAAGGAGGGGATTGCCGTGCAGGCGGAATACGCCAATGAACAGAGTGTTTTTCTCACACAACTGAAAAAAAGATCCGATTCCTATGAACTGCAAAAGCGAGCAGAAAAAATCATGCTTTTTTCTTGTTTTTGAAAGGGACATATTGTATCTCTTTTCCAAATGGGGTACTATATAGAAGATGATTTTTATTGATAAGGAGAGAAGCAATTGAAGATCGTAACATTGGCAGGTGGACTCAGCAGCGAAAGAGATGTGTCGTTTGTCACGGGAAGTAATGTGACGGCTGCCCTGAGGGAAAATGGACATCAGGTCATTTTGATGGATGTATTTATGGGACGCGGCGAAGAAGGAGAGGATATCAGCGATTGGTTTGACCGGAGTGAAGAGGTCAGTACCGCGGTATCAGCGATTTCAGAGCAGGCTCCGGATATTGAAGCGATCAAGGCAAGCCGTCCCGGTGACTTGAAAAACTTTTTTGGTCCGAACGTGATCCGGCTGTGTCAGGAAGCGGATATCGTATTTCTGGCGCTTCACGGAGAAAACGGAGAGAACGGCAAGATTCAGGCGGCCTTTGATCTGCTTGGGATCTGCTATACCGGATCGGATTATCTGAGCAGCGCGATCGCTATGAATAAAGATATTGCCAAGAAGATGTTCGCGGCGGGCGGCGTTCCGGTGCCAAAGGGATTTGCTGTACAAAAAGGTGTGGAATCCACAGTACGACCGGACTTTCCGTGCGTGGTGAAACCATGCTGCGGCGGTTCCAGCATCGGTGTATCCATTGTGCGTGATCAGTCGGAATATGAAGCCGCATTGGAAGAGGCATTTCGCTGGGAAAATGAGGTCGTGGTGGAACAGTACATTCAGGGAAGAGAATTTTCCGTCTGCGTGTTGGAGGATCAGGCATTACCCATCATTGAGATTGCCCCCATCGAGGGATTTTACGATTATAAGAACAAATACAAAGCAGGCAGTGCGGTGGAGACCTGTCCGGCAGACCTGACACAAGAACAGACGAAGCGGATGCAGGCATATGCACAGCTGGCGGCAAAGACCATCGGACTGGATACGTATTCACGTATGGATTTTCTGATGGATGAGGACGGCGCGATGTACTGTCTGGAGGCAAATACGCTTCCGGGTATGACACCGACGAGCCTGATCCCGCAGGAGGCCGCAGTTATCGGAATGAACTATAACCAATTGTGTGAGAAGCTGATCAGTATTTCTTTGGAAAAACGAAAAAGAAATCAGTAGGTTGAGGCAGATACGATGAAAAATATGACATTGGAGCAGATGGCAAAGGCATGCAGCGGCACGCTTTTTGCCGGAGAATATGATAAAGAGCAGACAGCAGCCGGGGTCGTCATAGACAGTCGGCAGGTTCGGCCGGGATATGTGTTTGTGGCAATTCCGGGAGAGCGTGTGGATGGACATGATTTCATCCCGCAGGTATTTGCGCAGGGAGCCTTTGCGGTGATATCAGAAAAAGAGCTGGAAGCACCGGCGGGACCGTATATTCTGGTGGCATCCACAAAGACCGCCCTGGCCGATCTGGCAGCGCATTATCGGGCGAGTCTGGATATTCCGGTTGTAGGAATTACGGGAAGTGTGGGAAAGACAAGTACAAAAGAGATGATCTCTGCGGTACTGTCACAGAAATATAAGGTGCATAAGACTGCCGGTAACTTTAATAATGAAATCGGCTTACCTCTTACCGTCTTTCAGATTACAGAGGAGGCGCAGGTGGCAGTTTTGGAAATGGGCATCTCAGAGTTTGGAGAGATGACAAGACTTGCAAAGGTAGCCAGACCGAACATTGCCGTGATCACCAATATCGGGATCTGTCATCTGGAAAATCTGAAAACAAGGGATGGCATCCTGCAGGCGAAAACAGAGATGTTTGATCATCTGGCAGAGCATGCCACAGTTGTACTCAACGGAGACGATGACAAGCTGTGCACAGTGGAACGGGTACAGGGAAATCCGCCGGTGTTCTATGGTATGGGCGAGGATAAACCACAAGCTGCCGTATATGATAAAAAAAGTGTATTTGCAACAGAGGTGGAAAACCTTGGATTGGAAGGCGTACGCTTTTTACTCCATTTGCCGCAAGGCGCCTATCCACTGCAGACCTTTATCCCGGGTGTGCACAATGTCTATAATGCCTGTGCAGCTGCGGCAGTGGGTCTGGCATTGGGACTCACACAAGAGGAGATCTGCCGGGGAATCGAGAGTGCGCAGACCATTGCTGGACGTACCAATCTGATCCATGCGAAGGATTATCTGGTGATTGACGATTGCTACAATGCCAACCCGGTTTCGATGAAAGCTGCCATCGATGTGCTTGTTCAGGCAAAAGGCCGTAAGATAGCCGTTTTAGGAGATATGGGTGAGCTCGGAGAAAATGAGGAAAAACTTCATTATGAGGTGGGAACCTATCTTGCAAAAAGCAAGGTGGATCTGTTATTTACATCCGGAGAATTGTGCAGACATCTGAAGCGCGGGGTGACAGATCATCCGCATACCGTGATCTGCAGGCAATTTGATTCGAGAGATGAATTGCTGGAAAAATTAAAAGAAACGATCCAGCAGGGAGATACGATCCTTGTAAAAGCATCGCATTTTATGGGATATCAGGACATAGTAAAAGCGCTCATTTGAGCGCTTTTTTTTGATCGGAACTACGTTCCAATATCGGGGATGCACACCTCGCGGAAACGAAGTATATGCTTCGCATACCGCTCGGGCGCAAAAGAGTCGCAAGCGACTCTTTATTAGATCGCTTTCTTCTCTTATATCATGTCACGGTGGGATTTGAGCATCGCAAGAATCTCCTTCTGGCAATAATCGCCCAGCTTCTTTCGTTCCTGAGGAGTCAGCTCACTGATCGAGATCGGTTTCCCGTATTCCAGTATGACATGCTTGCGCTTGATCCACGGAAGATGGGCTTCAAAGATATCACGGGAACCGGTGACCGCCATCGGGATGATCTTGCAGCCGGTTTTTTCGGCGATCTTAAAGCTGCCCTCTTTAAATGGGAGCATGTCCAGCTCTGTCTCACCATTCCCACGTGTGCCTTCCGGATAGATACAGATGGAGATACCTTTTTTGATCTGTTCGATTCCAACAAGAATGGTCCGCAGGCTCTGCTTCATGTCATCCCGTTTGAGAAACAGACAATGAAGGCGTTTCATCCAAAGGGAGATCAGCAGAAATCGTTTCATGCTGTCTTTGGCGATATAACCGGTGAGCCTCGGACACCTGGAATAGGAGATCACGATATCAAAATAGCTGCGGTGGTTACCGATATATAAAACCGGCTCATCTGTCGGGACATTTTCCTCGCCGATGACCGTCACCTTTGTGTCACAGATAAACAGGATCACTTTAAATGCCCATTGTACCATTCGAAGCTGTCTGAAATCCGCTACTTTCGGATTGACCATGGAGATCAGCTTTTCAATGAGCAGAACGGGGATTCCAAAAATTAAAAATAATCCTATAAATAGTAATACCGGAATAATTCTCATGATTGCATCTGTACCTCGCTTAAAATAATTAATTATATGATAGCATAATTTCTCGTCTGTATACAATATAAATTATAAAGTATAAAAAGAATATTCGGGAGGATCTGATGAGAAATCAGCGAAAAACAGTGTTTGCAGTCCTGACTATCGTACTTTTATTTACAGGATGTGCAAAAACAGACGTGCTTCAGACTGCGAAGAACCTGTCCAAAGGTGAGGAGATCGACTATACCGTGGTGGCAGCCGAGGATATCCCGCCGACGCTTGCCTCTGAGATTGATGCGCAGGCAGAACAGGAATTTCGGCTTACATACAGTGATGGCGGCTACCTGTATCTGGCCAGAGGATATGGGAAGCAGCCGGCGGGAAGCAGTATCCGGGTAACTTCTCTGCGAAAGGATAAGGATGACATCTATTTTGCCACCACACTGCTTGGAAGCTCTGACAGCCAACCACAAGACGAAAAAGCCGGTTTTCCATATATTGTGGTCAAATTAGCGGATTATGGACAAAATGTTGTGTTTGAGTAATTTTGGGTCATTGACAGGGCACTAGATGTTGTGGTACAATGATGCCGAAAGAATTCTAGCATAAAGGGAGGATATAGGATGCAGCAATCAGACATAAGCAAAGTTCGTGCTTCTGTACACCAGAGATGCGGAAACAAGGTAGTGATCCAGTTGGACCGTGGACGCAACAAGGTGGACATTCAGCATGGTGTCATCCAGAATGCATATCCAAGTGTGTTTACGATTTTAGTAGACAGCACGGATGGAATCAATCCACCACAGTTACTGTCCTTCTCCTACACAGATATCATTACACGTGATATTCGCATGAAGTTATGCTAAAGTAAGGCATAAAGGCCTCCGCTTTTGAATACTAATTTAGTAATTCAAAAAGCGGAGGTCTTTTTGTATGGAATCATATGGATTAAAGGATAACAAATTTGACACAGACATGGTTTTTTCGCATACACAGTTGGCGGTTCTTTGTGAAAAAGGCAATACAACGACACAGCTGACTCTGGATGACGATTATAATCTGCCGGAATACAAAGCGGATATTGTTGGGATCATCAGTGCGCAGGGCGATGTAAAATTGGACGAGGTGAGTGCTGAGGACGGACTCGTCAAGCTGCGGGGGGCACTGCAGTTTCAGGTTCTCTACCGCAGTACGAAGGAGGAAGGGCTGATTTCTGTGCTGATTGGCGAGATCCCGTTTCAGGAAGCCATCCGCATGGAAACGGCAGCAGGCGATTGCGATGTCCATGTGACAACAGATATCGAGGATCTGACGGTCAGTGCGATCAATTCCAGAAAGCTGCAGATCCGTTCGCTGATCACGGTCGCAATCAATCTGAAAAAAACGGAGAACTTCGAATTACCCACGGAAACCACATCTGACGAGGATTTGCTGCAGCTGAAAACTGCGGCCGTGCAGACACTTACAATGGACAGCCACAAAAAAGATACGCTTCGCATCCGCGAGGATGTGGCACTTTCGTCCAATAAACCAAGCATTGATGAGATTTTGTCCTATACGCTTCAACTGCGGGGAATCGACTGCAGGGTGGCAGAGGGCATGATCAATGTAAACGGAGAATTGTTTATACATATGTTATACCGGAGCACATCCGGAAACGGAGAGGTCCAGTGTCTGGAGACATCGCTTCCGATCCGCAGCGAATTGGAAGCCCCTGAGGCAGAACCGGATCTGATCTCGTGGATCACCACCCGGCTGCTTTCTTCGGAGTTGGAACCAAGAGAGGATCTGGATGGGGAGATCCGTCTGATTCATGTGGTTGCGGTGATCGAATTACAGGAATGGTTATGGGAAGAAAAAACAACCGGACTGATCGAGGATGTGTATTCTCTGGACGGGAAACTGGAGGGTATCACGAAACACGTCGCACTTCCGAAGCTTTTGATCAAAAATGACTCGAAATTTCGCATGAACGAACGGATCTCCATCGAATCCACGGAACCGGTGATCCAGCTGTGCGGATGCTTCGGAACGATCCAGATCGAACACACCAATCAGGTGGAATCCGGCATTGAAGTAAACGGTCTGCTGAAGCTGCGCCTGCTGATGATCGTGGCAAATGATGACAATCCGTTGGTCAGTATGAATGCGACCCTGCCCTTTACTGAGGTCGTAGAGATTCCTCAGATGCAGGGCGATACCACATTGACCTACCAGCTGGATGCCGGCATCGATCAGCTGAGTACCACGCTTTTAGACAGCGGGATGGCAGAGTGTAAAGCAGGAATTCGACTGTCCGTCATCGCCTTTGAAAACCGGGAATATACGTATGTTGGTTCCATGGCTTATGCCGAGGGACCCAAAAAGGATGCCGACCGTCCGGGCATGATCGGTGTATATGTGCAGCCGGGAGAGGATCTGTGGAGTGTTGCAAAAAAATACATGCTGCGGGAAGAGGATATCCGCAAGTGGAATCCGGACATCGGGGACGATGTGAAGGCAGGAGATAAGATTTTGATCATTCGGCAGCTGTCATAGGTTGAATTACAGCTGAAAAAATGCTATACTTTTTGATATCCAGGGTCAAAAGTATGACAAATGATTGGAAACGGTTTTAGAAGGGATAGAAGATTCAGAATGCAAAAGCAAAAAAACAGTAAATATACAAAAAAAATAATTGCAAAGCGAGCGATCGCATTGACACTCATAGCAGTGATGGGAGCCGGCGCAGGTCAGCGGGCGATCGCATCGACGATCTCAAATGCACAGAACAAGATCGATGAGGCAAATCAGCAGTTGAATCAGGCCAATGATAAGATCAGCGATATCGAAGGGCAGCAGAGTGCGCTGCAGACACAGATAGACGCTACAGATGCGGAATTGGTGGCATTACTTCTGGATATCGAGGTTCTGGAAGGTGAAATCGATCAGAAAAAGAAGGACATTGCAAAATCAGAAAAGGATCTGAAGGAAGCACAGGACAATGCCGACCGGCAGTATGACAGCATGAAAAAAAGGATCCGTTTTATGTATGAACGCGGCGACAATTCGATGATCGAGGCATTGCTTGGCGCCACCAGCATGGCGGATTTTCTGAATCGTGTAGAGTATTTTACCCAGATTTACGATTACGATCGCAATCAGTTAGATGTGTATAAAGAGACGGTTCAGCAGGTTGCGGATAATAAAGCGATACTGGAGCAGGAACAGGAAGAGATGGAGCAGCTTCTGGAAAATCAGGAGCAGCAGTCACAGGCCCTGCAGGCAAAGCTGGACACGATGAAGAGTACCATGGATGACTATGACACGAAGCTGGCCGAGGCACAGCGTCTGGCAGATGCGTACAAAAAGACCATCGATGAGCAGAACGCCATCATTGCTGCGGAACAGGAGCGTATCCGACAGGAAGAGATCCGCCGTCAGCAGGAGGAACAAAGACGCCGGGAGGAAGAAGCCGCCCGACAGCAACAGCAACAACAACAGCAGCAGAGCGGCGATACCCAGGTGGCAGAGGAACAGCCATCTTCTGACAGCGGCAAAAATCCCGCATATTCCACGAATATCAGTGGGCAGGACGTAGTCAATTACGCATCCCAGTTTATCGGAAATCCGTATGTCTGGGGCGGAACGAGCCTGACAAATGGCGCGGATTGCTCGGGATTTACCATGAAGGTGTTTGAACATTTCGGAATTTCCTTGCCGCATAGTTCCCTGCTCCAGAGATCCTGCGGAAAAGAGGTCAGCTACGCGAATGCGCAGCCGGGTGATCTGATCTGTTACAGCGGTCATGTGGCGATCTATGCCGGTGGCGGAAGGATTGTGGGAGCACAGAGCTCCAGAAGCGGTATCACGACGGCAAATGCGACTTATCGTACGATTCTATCGGTGCGCAGAGTGTTATAAGGAAAAATATGAAAACAGACAAAAAGAAAGGACAGTCCCGCAGCAAATACCTATGGCTTTTGCTGGCGGGATTGATGTGTGTCATGTGCATGGGATGCGCAGGACGCGTGAAAAAGATCACATTAGCGGACAATTTAGACAAGACCGCCCTGAAAATTGATGAGAAGTCTTATACATTAAAGGATCTGGCTTTTTATGTGGCATATGAGGAACAGATCGTGCAGCAGCAGGCTATGGTTTACAACAGTCAGGATCCGAATGAATACTGGAATCTTCATACCAACGGGAATTTTGTGCGCGTGCGTGCCAGAGAGGAAGCGATGAACCTGGCGATTCATGACCTGATTTTTTATGAACTGGCAAGAGAAGAGGCAGTAGAATTATCCGATGAGGAAGAGGCACTTGCAGTGAGTCGCGCGGATGACTTCTGGATGGATCTGAGTGATGTTTCAAGAGAAAAGATCGGCATCACAAAAGAGGATGTGACGGCCAGTGTCAAAAAGATCGCCCTGGCCGAAAAATATCAGGAGATTTATGCGATATTGGCATCAAAAGAGACAGCCGACTTTCATGTGGATGGAGATGCCTACCTCACGATGCGGGGTGAGCATGAGATCAAGATCATTAAAAAGGTATGGGAAGGCTTGTCCTTCGGAAACGTTACATTATAATTACATGGAATAATTTTATGCGGAAAAGAGGAACAGGATGTTACAGCATGTAAAACAGATCAAGATAGGAAGAAATGATCCCTGCTGGTGCAAAAGCGGCAGAAAGTACAAACAGTGTCACATGGCATTTGATGAGAAAATAGAACGGATCAGACAGGAGGGGCATGTGGTTCCGACAAGAAAGCTGATCAAAAATGCGGATCAGATCGCCGCTATCAAAGAGAGTGCCAAGATCAATATAGCGGTACTTGACTATGTAGGGGAGCATATACAGGAGGGAGTTACCACCGGACAGATCGACCGCTGGGTGTACGATCTGACGACCAAGATGGGAGGAATTCCCGCACCGCTCAATTATCAGGGATATCCAAAGAGTGTATGTACGTCGGTCAATGATCAGGTGTGTCACGGCATCCCAAGCGAAGATGTGGTGTTAAAAGACGGAGACATCGTAAATGTGGATTGTTCTACGATTTTAAACGGTTTTTATTCAGATTCGTCCCGGATGTTTTGTATCGGAAACGTCAGTGAGGAGAAGCGAAGACTCGTTGAGGTCACAAAGGAATGCTGTGACAAAGGATTGGAACAGGTAAAGCCCTGGGGATTTTTAGGCGATATGGGACAGGCGGTGCATGATCACGCCTATGCGAACGGTTATTCCATCGTGCGTGAGATCGGCGGACATGGTGTAGGACTTGATTTTCATGAGGACCCGTGGGTAGGCTATCATTCCAAAAAGGGAACAGAGATGCTTTTAGTTCCGGGAATGATCTTTACGATCGAGCCGATGGTAAATATGGGAAAAGAGGATATCTTTATTGACGAGGATAACGGCTGGACTGCTTATACGGAGGATCGCAAGCCATCTGCCCAGTGGGAGTATATGGTACTTGTGACAGAGGACGGAGCGGAAAAGCTTTCGTGGTAAACAATGTGATGTGTTTGGGAGAGTTATGATCTATGAGGATAGGTGAGATACCGGTAAACGAGCGAATTCAGATCCGCGTGGTGCAGGGAGATCTGCGCTTTGAATGCGAAGCGATCATAGTGGCAAAAAGGGACGATAAGTTGTATCTGAGTCCCATCAAGCACGAAGGGCAGATCATTGACTTTCGGGGAGACAAGCTGCAGATTCTGGCCTTTTATGTCGGCAATGGCGGACAGGCAGTCGGATGGAGTGCCTGCAGGATCAAAAAAGATATTGTGCATGGGAAGCTTTGTCATGTTCTGACCAGCAGCCGGGACAGTGTACGTGTCAACCGACGCATGGAAAAACGTATTCGTACCGATATGCGTGCGGCACTGCGTACAATGAGCATGGAGAAGGAAGTCGAGATCAATCTCAAGAATTACAGCCTTGGCGGAGTCGGCTTTGTGAGCGCGCTGGATATCAGGGAAAGCGAGTTTTACCCGGTGGCACTGCTTTTTGCGGATCATGTACAGGGTTTTCGGATATCGATGCGTATCCATATTTTGCGAAAATTGCCGTATCAGGACAATCTGTTTTATTATGGGGCACAGATCACGCCGGCAGAGGACAGATGGGTCGATTATGTGCAGAAAAAGATGACGGATCTACAGGCCCGTCAGAAGAAACCGGACCTGTCAGCGCAGCTTTAAAAGAAAACATGCATTGACGATAATGGATTCCTGTGATAACATATCAGCGAATTAGTACGATAAAGCATGAGAATGATACGGAGGAAAAAATCATGAAAAAGAAAATTGTTTGTTTATTGGCAATGACCCTTGCCGCAGTAGCCGTTACCGGCTGTGGCACCCAAAAAGATGCCGGGAAGACATTTACGGTAGGATTTGATGCAGAGTATCCGCCATACGGATATATGGATGACAATGGCGAATATACCGGATTTGACTTAGAGCTTGCCCAGGCGGTATGTGATATGGAGGGTTGGGAGCTTGTAAAGACCCCGATTGACTGGGATTCGAAGGATATGGAGTTGGACAGCGGTTCCATCGACTGTATCTGGAACGGATTTACCATCAACGGAAGAGAAGACGATTATGAGTGGACACAGGCCTATGCCGATAACAGTCAGGTGATCGTGGTAGCAGAGGGTTCCGGAATCGCATCGCTGGCAGATCTGGCAGGCAAGACCGTTGGCGTACAGGCAGCAAGTGCCGCGCTGGAACTGCTGCAGGGGGATCAGGCAGATCTCGCCGGAACATTTTCCGGATTACAGGAGTTTGCGGATTACAACAGCGCCTTTGTAGAGCTTCAGGCCGGATCTGTAGATGCGGTAGCTATGGACATCGGAGTTGCTAACTATCAGTTAAAAACCCGCGGCGAAGGCTACAAGATTCTGGACGAGGTATTGAATTCAGAGCAGTATGGTGTTGGATTTAAAAAGGGTAACACCGAGCTTTGCGAAATCGTAGACAAGGATCTGACAAAGCTGGCAGAGGACGGAACTGTTGCAAAGCTCGCAGAGAAATATGACATCTCTGATCTGATCTGTATCGGAAAATAATCGCAGGTCTCATTATAGGAGGAATCTATCATGTCAACCGCTATGATTTTTAGCCAGTTGGCAGCAGGAATGTTAAAGTCCATCAGTATATTCTGTTGGACTTTACTTTTCTCTCTGCCACTTGGAATGCTGATCGCCTTTGGACGTATGTCAAAGAATCCTGTGATTCGCGGGCTGGTCAAAATATATATCTCAGTGATGCGGGGAACCCCACTGATGCTTCAGCTCATGGTCGTGTTCTACGGACCGTTTTATCTGTGGGAAGCCAATATCTCAGGATATCGTTATCCTGCCATCATCATCGCCTTTTCCATCAACTATGCCGCATACTTTGGAGAGATCTACCGTTCCGGAATCGAATCGATGCCGGTGGGACAGTATGAGGCGGCAGAGATTCTTGGATATCGCCCGGCGCAGACCTTTGTACATATCATTCTTCCGCAGGTGATCAAGCGGGTGTTGCCGGCTTTGACCAATGAATTGGTGACGCTGGTAAAAGACACTTCTCTTGCATTTTCACTGGCATATATGGAGATGTTTACGATCGCAAAGCAGATCGCCGCAAAAGAGACGACCTTTATTCCGTTTGTTGTTGCAGGTATTTTTTACTTTATCTTCAACTTTGTTGTAGCAGCAGGAATGGAATGGGTGGAAAAACGCTTTGGATACTACAGATAGGAGGAATGACATGAATATCTTACAGATGGATCATATCAAAAAAAGCTTTGATGGCCTAGAGGTATTGAAGGACATTTCCCTGTCTGTCAAAGAGGGTGAGGTACTGGCGATCATCGGGCCAGCCGGCTCCGGTAAATCCACGATCATGCGCTGCGCAGTCATGCTGGAGACGATCGATTCCGGAGAGATCAACTATCTGGGTGACAAGGCTGCCTGGACGGAAAATGGACATGTCTGTTATGCTCCGAAAGCGAAGCTTCGGGAGATCAATATGGACTACGGAATGGTCTTTCAGAATTTTAACCTCTTTCCGCATTACAGCGTACTGAAAAATGTCTGTGACGCACCGATCCGCGTGCAGAAGCGTGAGAAAAAAGAGGTGGAAGCAGAGGCGAGAGCACTGCTGAAGAAAATGGGGCTGGAGGATAAAGCAGATGCGTATCCGTATCAGTTATCGGGCGGCCAGCAGCAGCGTGTTTCCATTGCAAGGGCGTTGGCGATGAATCCGAAGATCCTGTTTTTTGATGAGCCTACTTCCGCGCTTGATCCGGAGCTGACGCAGGATATTTTGCGGGTCATCAAGGATCTGGCAGCAGAGCATATGACGATGGTCATTGTGACCCATGAGATGAACTTTGCCAAAAATGTGGCGGATCATATCATCTTCATGGAAAACGGTGTGATCGTTCAGGAAGGTACGCCGGAGGAACTGTTTGAGCAGTCCGGGGATCGACTGAAGGAATTTCTCGGCAAATACGAGGAGTAAATGCTGTATAAAATAAGACTCCGGCTGTAGTCATTTGCTAAGGTTTGCTTTCCTCGGAATTCTTCGCTCCGCTTCG
>OBLI01003214.1_pt1 | contig 12823 bp, 6 predicted proteins | sample 1519701 | NCBI WGS metagenome assembly OBLI01 (sample SAMEA3663005, study PRJEB22513) | pig gut metagenome | biome: pig gut; feature: pig-associated habitat; material: faeces | place: France | collected 2012 | reverse complement strand
GGTTTTTCGCCGAAGGCGAGCGGTTTTTATCCTTTTGGCGATGCCACCGCCCTCGCTGGGGAGGGCGGCGTTAGGGGTGTGGTGTGGCTGATTCAAGCCCCAGCTTGAAATCAGACATGCCACAGCACTAACGACAGGTGCGAAGCACTGGCATCGCCAAAAGGCTGTTTTTTATGTTTTTTGTTTCAGTCCCCCAGTATTTATCCACAGAACCATTTAATCCATTAAAATCCTATTTGCGCCGATTTTTTTGATTTTTTAGGCGGTGATAGGGCTTTTGGGGAGCACTCGGAGAACTCGGATGCGGCAACCCCTAACTCGCTAACCCCCAACCCCTAACCTCTAACCATTATTTTTATGGATTATTAAGGATTTTCTTGGAAAATTGGGAAAATCATTTTAAATTTGTGGGTGCATATTGCATTTGCTGTTTTCCTTAGGGCTGTGCGGCATATTGTGGTGTGCATAACTGACATATTAATTTGAAAGCGTTTCGCTTCAAGTCCTGTTATAGAAAATCGCCAATTTTCAACCTTGAGGGATTTTGAGGCAACCAGAAACGCCTTCGCTGTGCTTGTATTCTCCCACCCCCTGTACAAGTGGGTGAGGCTTATATAGGCTTCGGCGTGGGGGTGGGTTGTTCAATTTCAGGGTTAGGCGTTTGGCGATGCCTCTATAACAATTGACAATAGCATCGTCCCACGCTTTCTTTTTGTGCCATTTTTTACCATAAAACCAGTTTCAACAGGGGCGTGAGAAACACTAAAAAAACTAAAATATGGAAGATTTCAAAGATGCAATTCCTGCGATTGCGGCTCTATTAAGTAGTATGGTCAGTGCCGCAGCCTTTATTTATGCTGTAAGAATTAATAGTAGGCTAAAAAAGTATGAGACAATTCAAAAATTGGCAAAACAAGTGATAGCCTATCATGTTGAAGAGTCGATTGCTATTGAAAAGATTCATTCATTGGACCAAAGTCTAAGTAAACAAGCTATCAAAAAAGAGTTGCGAGAATTAACTGCCAAGCATCAGAATAGTGATGGCTTGAAACCTACTATGAGCACATCAGAAGCGAAAAAATACTTAAAATAAATATGAAGAGATGAAACGAATACTATTTTTTACATTAGCGGTGCTACTAAGCACCCTATCAGCCTCCGCCTACGATTTTAAGGTGGATGGCATCGCCTATGCGAATAATGGTACAGGTAAAAATTGTTGGGTTACTACAGGTAGTGATCGAAATTTGGAACGCATAACTATACCTTCGCGTGTGACTTATTATTCTTATGGTTCCGATCATACAGTATCCGTAATCAGTATAGGTGGTAACGCTTTTAATAATTACACGAATATAAAATCTGTGACCATCGGCAACTCCGTCACCTCAATCGACGAGTCTGCTTTCAGTGGTTGCACAGGTCTGACCTCTGTGACCATCGGCAACTCCGTCACCTCAATCGGCAGGGTTGCTTTCAGTGGTTGCACAGGTCTGACCTCTGTGACCATCCCCAACTCCGTCACCGAAATCGGCAGGTCTGCTTTCTATGGTTGCACAGGTCTGACCTCTGTGACCATCGGCAACTCCGTCACCTCAATCGACGAGTCTGCTTTCAGTGGTTGCACAGGTCTGACCTCTGTGACCATCGGCGACTCCGTCACCGAAATCGGCGGGTCTGCTTTCTATGGTTGCACAGGTCTGACCTCAGTGACCATTCCCAACTCCGTCACCGAAATCGGCGGGTCTGCTTTCAGTGGTTGTAGAAATTTAAAATCTATGCACTTAATGCGTACTACACCCCCATCAATAAGTGATAATTCAATTCCAAGTGGTACTTTAATATACGTTCCAGTCGGGGCTTATGATACCTATAAAAAGAATGCAGATTGGAGTAGATACACAATAGTGAGAGACTATATAGTGGAAGACTATGTGGCTATGGGCAATGACAAAGGTGGTGGCTCTTTCGGAGGCTCTGGCTCAGGCACAAAAGACGACCCCTATCTGATTTTCAATCCCATTCAGCTTCATAATATTCGCAATTTCACAGGGTACGACGATGTGTATTTCAAGCTGATGTCGGATGTCGACCTTACAGAATTTATCGACGATAACAGCCCGACGGAAGGTTGGGAGCCTATCGGTTCAGTCCAATCCCCCTTTATGGGCAACTTGGATGGTGATGGTCACACCATTTCCGGCATCAGAATTGATAGAAAAGCCGATTATGTGGGCTTCTTCAGTTGCGTTAAAAATGCCAATATCTCCAACCTCAAGCTTGAAGGCTCCACAATAAAAGGAAATTCTTGTGTGGGAGCATGTATTGGTGCGGCAGACAAGTCAGTGGTCAATGGAGTGTCGGCATCGTTTAATAATGTGGAAGGACAGAATGTCACAGCGGGCTTAATTGGTTTGGCACAAGACGGCTGCAGCATTTCCAGCGCGCAATACACCGGAGCAGTGAATGTGACGGGTGATTGTGTGGGTGGATTAGTGTCGCGTGTTTTCGATAACGTATCCATCTCAAATAGCATGGTAAAAGCCACATCTATCACAGGTGGCAACTGTGTGGGCGGACTAATTGGCTTAGCCCACATCATGACAGCTTCAAATAGCATGGTAAAAGCCACATCTATCACAGGTGGCAACTATATGGGCGGACTAATTGGCTTAGCCCAAGTCATGACAGCTTCAAACAGCTATGCCTTTGTGGGCAGCATCAAGGGCAAGGCTTACACGGGCGGATTTGTTGGCAAGAATGTGCAAAACTCCGACAAGGTGAGCAACTGTGGCGTGGTAGCCAATGTGGCTGGCACAGAATATGTGGGCGGCTTTAATGGCTCTTTTAATGGCACAGCCAATAATGTGTTTGCCATAGGCGACATTGCTTCCACTAATTCATACTGCGGCGGTATTGCCGGAGAAACAACCGACGCCTCCATATCCAACAGCTACTTCAGCGGCAATATCAATGGCGGAGGCAACTATGTGGGTGGCATAGCAGGCTACTCCGAAGCCACAGCTATCAGTAAAAACTATTCGTGTGCAGCCATCAACGGCTTGCAATATGTGGGTGGCATTGCCGGTAATGCGCTGGGCAATAGCACCATCAAGAGCAATGTGGCTGCTGGTGAAGTGGTGAACGCCGTGAATGGCAAAGTGGGACGCGTGTTTGGCGAGAAAGCCAGCACCGTGACCATCGGTGCAAGCGGCACCTCCGACAGCAACCGTGGCCTCACCACCATGCGCATCGTGTCGCAAGGTCTTCAAATCACACCCACCGACGGCGAGCAGCACGGCAGCAACTTGGGAAAAACGCTGCTGAAGTACAAGACCACCTACCAGGGCTTGAACTGGGACTTCACCACCGACTGGACAATACTCGACACCGAAAGTTTCCCTTACAAGCCAGCACAATGCGCACCCCCAACCTTCAATGGCAAATACACAGCCGGCACTACCACCATCAGTGGCAACAGTGTGGAAGGCGGCACCGTGTATGTGATGGCTGGTGGCAAAACATACTCGGCAACAGTGGAGAACCACAAATGGACCGTGACAGTAGACCCACTGCTTTCGGGCGAAACCGTGAAGGCGTATGCCACTATCACCGACAAAGTGCAGTCGTATTCGGTGACTTCGATTGTGGGCTATGCAGGTGGCGGCACAGAAGAAGACCCATATCAGATTTACACTGCGTCAGATTTGGTAAACATCAACAGTTACAGCTACTACAAGCTGATGAACGACATCGACCTCACCGACTATATTAATGCCAACAACCCTGCAGAGGGCTGGCAGCCTATCGGCTTCACAGGCGGTGGCACCATGAAGCAGCTCGACGGTGACGGACACCTGATTAAAGGACTGTGGTTCAGCCGAGGCAGCAACCAAAACTGCGGTTTGGTATCGAATATTGAAAACGCCACAGTGAAAAACCTCCGCATCAAAATTGCTTCGGGCAAGGAATGTAAGGGCGGACAGTGCACCGGCATAGCAGTGGGCAAGGCTGCAAACTGCGCACTTGAGAACATCGTGGTAGAAGGCACTGTGCAAGGTGCCGACTATGTGGGCGGTGTGATTGGCAAGGCTGAAAGCACCACCGTGACAAATGTGACAGCGAAGGCAACAAAAGTGACTGGCACAAATTATGTGGGTGGCATTGCCGGTAAAATCAATGCCGATGCCACACAATGCGCTGCCGAAGCCACCATTACAGGTAGCGACTATGTGGGCGGTATTGCAGGTGAAATCTGCGCCAACGCCACACAGTGCTCTGCCGAAGCCACCATCAAGGGTGGTGACCATATTGGCGGCATTGCAGGTCAAGCGACAGGCAACATCTCGCTCAGCACCTCAAAGGGTGATGTAGCCACCACCGACACCATCAATTGCAGGGCTGGCGGTATTGTGGGTGTCATTTATGGCAACCTCACCAACTGCTTCAGCGTGGCAAATGTGAAAGGCGGTATCTACGCCGGTGGCGTGGCAGGCTATTCTTACGGTGCAACCGACAACTGCTACGCAAGTGGCGACATCGCATCGACCAACTTCGGCGCTGGCGTGGTGGGATACCTCGATGGTGAAAAAGCCTCGGTGAACAACTGCTTCGCTATCAACAACAGAATCGACGTGAGCGACCAAAGTGGCGTGGCAATGCGTGTGATTGGCGGCTTCAAAAACAACGCAGCAACACCACAAGCCACCAACTTCGCCCTCAAATCGATGGCAGTGTCGGTAAACGATGTGACCCAAATCATCTACGACGACATTTTGGAAGGCAAGAGCGTGCTTCTCGATGCACTTATGAAGCAAGCCACATACAAGGCTCAAGGTTGGGACTTCGCTTCCACTTGGGCAATTAAAGAAGGCACAGGCTATCCATATCTGCAATTCTTCGCCCAGAAGAAGCCAGTGGAAAGCATCACTCTGAGCATAACCACTGCTAAAATGAAAGTGGGTGAGGAACTTACACTCACAGCCACCATCACTCCTGACGATGCAACGAACAAAGAACTCAACTGGACCACCAGCAACGGCGATGCCGCTACCGTAGATGAAAACGGTAAGGTGAGCGCAGTGGGCACAGGCACAGCCACCATTACCGCCACAGCCACAGACGGATCGGGCGTGGCAGCATCATGCGAGGTGACCGTGACTGAAAAGGCTGCCGATTTCAAGATGGGTGATGTGAACGGCGACGACGTGATTGATGTGTCGGATGTGCTGACCACTGCAAGTTATGCTATCGGCAACGAATCGGAGACATTCAATTTCGATGCGGCCGATGTGAACAAAGATGGCGGCATCGACGTGTCGGATGTGCTTCTCGTGGCAAATATCGCTATCGGAAAGGAAGAAAACGCAGCTTTGGCACCTCGCTTCGGACAATCGCACGACGCACTCCATGTGGCTGACTTCACACTCAACCGTGGAGAGGAAAAGACCATAGCAGTGGAAATCAGCAACACCGTTGACTTCTCTGCATTCCAGATGAATATGCACCTGCCTTATGGCGTAAGCCTGAAGAAAGCAGCTTTCACCAGCCGTGCTACTGAAGGTCATGCCGTGATGTATAATGAAATTGAACCAGGAAATATCGCAATGATTGCATTCGCAGCCTCAACCGACAACTTCTATGGCAACGATGGCGCAGTGCTGATGCTCACGCTGAAAGCCGACAACAATTTCTGCGGCGATGGCGCAATTGAGTTCACAGGCATTAAACTGGCAGAATCTGACGGCTACGGTCGCAAGGTGGACAACACTTCAGCAAGAATTTCTGGAGTGACCAGTGTTGACGGAATTTACAGCGAAGCACGCGCTTACGCAGAAGGTCACGCAATCGTCATTGAATCGGCAACCGACTGCAAGGCACAAATTGCCCTCACAAGCGGTGTGATGCAAGAAGTGAGCGTGAAGGCTGGCCGCAACACATATCATGTGGCTGATGGTGGTATCTACATCATTCGCATTGCTGGCAGAACCTTTAAAGTGATTATTTAATATCACATCTAATAATAATGTGGGGCGTGAAAGAATTGCGCCTCACATATTTCCCTTTAAAACAAAATTACAATGAAAAAGTTATTATCTATAGCATTTGGCTTGCTCATGGCAGTATCTTCTTTTGCCGCCACCAATGGGCTGACATTCACGCCCAGCGTTGATATTACCGCTGGTGGAACAGCCACAATCACCGTGAATATGGACAATCAGCCCGACATTGCTGGCTTTCAGTTCGACATGATTATGCCAGAGGGACTTTCAGTGGTCAGCAACTCGAAGGGCAAAATGATTTTCGACCTCAATGCCGACCGTATCGACGACCATGTGGTGATTTCCAACATTCGCACAAATGGCCAGGTGGCAGTGCTTTCGTATTCAGCCAGCACTGAACCCTACATCGGAACAAGCGGAAAAGTACTCACATTTCAAGTGAAAGCCGACGACACATATAAAGGCTCTCACAATATTGAGGTGGTTGACATCAAGATGAGTACCTCGCTGGGCAAAAAGGTGGAAGTACAGACCACTGCATCAATCGCTGTGAACGGTCCTGCCGAATCTTACAGCAACGGCATCACTTTCACCCCAAATGTTGACATTACCGCTGGTGGAACAGCCACCATCACCGTGAATATGGACAATCAGCCCGACATTGCTGGCTTTCAGTTCGACATGATTATGCCAGAGGGACTTTCAGTGGTCAGCAACTCGAAGGGCAAAATGATTTTCGACCTCAATGCCGACCGTATCGACGACCATGTGGTGATTTCCAACATTCGCACAAATGGCCAGGTGGCAGTGCTTTCGTATTCAGCCAGCACTGAACCCTACATCGGAACAAGCGGAAAAATCCTCACATTTCAAGTGAAAGCCGACGACACATATAAAGGCACTCACAATATTGAGGTGGTTGACATCAAGATGAGCACCTCGCTGGGCAAAAAGGTGGAAGTGCAAACCACGGCTTCAATCACAGTGAATGGCCCGACAGCATCTTACAACAACGGTATCACTTTTACCCCAAATGTTGACATTACCGCTGGTGGAACAGCCACTATCACCGTGAATATGGACAATCAGCCCGACATTGCTGGCTTTCAGTTCGACATGATTATGCCAGAGGGACTTTCAGTGGTCAGCAACTCGAAGGGCAAAATGATTTTCGACCTCAATGCCGACCGTATCGACGACCATGTGGTGATTTCCAACATTCGCACAAATGGCCAGGTGGCAGTGCTTTCGTATTCAGCCAGCACTGAACCCTACATCGGAACAAGCGGAAAAATCCTCACATTTCAAGTGAAAGCCGATGACACATACACCGGCACGCACAATATTGAGGTGGTTGATATCAAGATGAGCACCTCGCTGGGCAAAAAGGTGGAAGTGCAGACCACGGCTTCAATCACAGTGAATGGTCCGACCTCTACCGCGGTGAAAACCACAGGAATCACTATCGACAAGCTCTATGCTGTGATGAAAGAGGGCGAAAGTGCAAATTTTACAGCCATCGTTGCTCCAGAGAATGCTACGGTAGCAGCGGTGAAGTGGGAATCTTCCGACCCGAATATCGCGACAGTTGACGAAAATGGAAAAGTGACTGGCGTGGCAAAGGGCGTGGCTGTGATTACAGCCTCCACCACCGATGGCACCGATTTCAAGGCACAAAGTGTGGCTATCGTTGACAAGGATGTGAAACAAGGCATCAAGGGCGATATAAATGAAGACGAGATTATAGACCTGACCGATGTTTCATTACTGATTGATATTATATTACATCAGTAATCCTTTTGTTTGATTGGTGCCCTGCCGCTTTTAGTGGCAGGGCTTTTTTTTGCGCATAAATAATCAGTAGAATGGAAAGCAGCGCGTTTTCAAATCGGGGCGGATTTTCACACGAATTGTTTTTTTGTGGGGGGAATTGTGGGGGTTGAGGGTGGGGAGATTGGGGGGAATTGGGAAAAAATTAGTACCTTTGTATGAGCAAATATGCAATTATTGTTTAACCCACTAAAATTCTACGACTACGACGAGCATTAATAAATGGCGTATTGAGGATAGCGCCGAACTGTACAATATCAATGGCTGGGGCCTTAAGTATTTCTCTATCAATGAACAGGGACATATCACCGTCACTCCTAAGCAGAGTTGCGTTGGGGTGGATTTGATGGATGTGATGGACGAATTGCGTACTCGCAATATTACCGCGCCGGTCCTGCTCCGCTTCCCCGATATTCTCGATAATCGTATCGAGAAAATTTCTTCATGCTTCAAAAAAGCCGCAAAAGAATATGAATACAAAGCCGAGAACTTTGTGATTTACCCTATCAAGGTGAATCAGATGCGCCCGGTGGTGGAGGAAATCACCAGTCACGGTAAGAAGTTCCGCATCGGTCTTGAGGCTGGTTCAAAACCTGAGTTGCACGCCGTTCTCGCCATCAATATGGCCGACATTGGTGAAAATTCGCTCATCATCTGCAATGGCTACAAGGATGAGGGCTACATCGCTCTTGCGCTGCTTGCGCAGAAGATGGGCCGCAAGATTTTCCTGGTGGTGGAGAAGTTGAATGAACTGCACCTTATTGCCAGAGTGGCTGAACAGATGGGTATTCGCCCCAACATCGGCATTCGCATCAAACTTTCATCGTCGGGTAGCGGCAAATGGGAGGAAAGCGGTGGCGACCGTAGCAAATTCGGATTGAACACCAGCGAACTTTTCGAAGCCCTCGACTTCTTGAAGGACCATAAGATGACCGACTGCCTGAAGTTGATTCACTTCCATATCGGTAGCCAAATCACGAAGATTCGCCGCATCAAGAATGCGCTTCGCGAGGCTTCGCAATTCTATGTGCAGCTCACTGCCATGGGATTTGACCTCGATTTTGTGGATATTGGCGGTGGTTTGGGCGTGGACTATGATGGTTCGCGCAACAGCATTTCGGGCCACTCGATGAACTATTCTATTCAGGAGTATGCCAACGATGCCGTTTACACTTTCGTGGATGTGTGCGACAAGCATGGCATCAAGCACCCTAACATTATCAGCGAATCGGGCCGCTCGCTTTCGGCTCACCACTCGGTGCTGGTGATGGAAGTGCTCGAAACGGCAGGTCTGCCATCGTGGGACGATGAAACCGACACACTCAACGACGATGACAACGAACTCGTGAAGGACCTTTACGAGATTTACGATAAAATGAACAAGTCGCGACTGCTGGAAGACTGGCACGATGCCCTCCAGATTCGCGATGAGGCTCTCGACCGCTTCAGCCTCGGCTTGATTGACCTGCGCACGCGCGCCATGTGCGAAAAACTGTTCTGGTCAATCGCTCGCGAGGTGAGTTTGATTGCCGAAGATATGAAGCACGCGCCCGACGAGCTGCGTAGCGTAACGAAGATGCTGCCCGAAAAGTATTTCTGCAACTTCTCGCTCTTCCAGTCGTTGCCCGACAGTTGGGCCATCGACCAGGTGTTTCCCGTGATTCCACTTTCCCGGCTCAATGAGCGCCCCACCCGAAGTGCCACTTTGCAAGACATCACTTGCGACAGCGACGGCAAGATTGCCAACTTCACATCGGCTCAAGGAATTACCCACGCTTTGCCTGTGCACCCATTGCGCAAGGGCGAGCACTACTATTTGGGCGTGTTCCTTGTGGGCGCATATCAGGAAATTTTAGGCGATATGCACAACCTGTTTGGCGACACCAACGCTGTGCACATCGATGTGTATAAAGACCGCTACGAAATCAATCAGGTGATTGACGGCGAAACCGTGGCTGAGGTGCTCGACTATGTGCAGTTCACACCAAAGGAACTTGTGCGCAACGTGGAGGCATGGGTGTCGGAATCGGTACGCACTGGCAAGATTTCGAGCGACGAAGGCAACGAGTTCGTTCGCAACTACCGTGCCGGACTTTACGGCTACACCTACCTCGAAAAAGATTGATGCCCGATGCGATACTTCATGCGATTGGCATATAATGGAGCATCGTTTCACGGTTGGCAAATTCAGCCCCACGATGTGTCGGTGCAAGAAACGCTTGAAAAGGCGCTTTCCACCGTGCTTCGTGAGCAAATTGGCGTGACTGGTGCAGGCAGGACCGACACAGGCGTGAATGCCAGCACCATGATAGCGCATTTTGATGTGCCGAATGGCATTGCCGACACGAAGAGGCTGGTGCGCCAACTCAATGCCATTGTGGGTCACGACATTGCCGTTTACACCATTTTCCCCGTTCACGACGACGCCCACGCCCGATTCGATGCCACCAGTCGCACCTACAAATACTATCTGCACACGCAGAAAAATCCGTTTTTAGAACGATTCAGTTGGAATTGCCACTACCAACTCGACTTCGAGTTGATGAACGAGGCGGCAGAGCGAATGTTAGCGTTCACCGACTTTACCTCGTTCAGCAAACTCCACACCGATGTGAAAACAAATAATTGCAAGGTCACTCACGCACGATGGGAGCAGGAGGGCGCGCAGTGGGTGTTTACCGTCACTGCCGACCGCTTTCTCCGCAACATGGTGCGCGCCATAGTGGGCACACTGGTGGAAGTGGGCCGACATCGCATCACTGTAGATGAGTTTTGCCAAATCATTGAGCGTAAAGACCGCTGCTCGGCTGGACAGTCGATGCCCGGCCACGCCCTATTTCTCCACGGCATCACCTACCCCTATCCCATAGAATAATCAAAAAAGGCACAAATATTTTCGCAACCCATACGGAAATGCGATACTCCACGTCCGCTCAAAATTACAATAACACTTTGAATATTAACCATTTGGCGCGGACGCGAATTATCGAAAGCACTGAAAAAGTCGAAATGAGGGATTTAGGAGAGGATGAGTTAAATCACCAAAATGTGCCCTCGCTTATTGTGGCAGACATAATTCACATAATTCATCGCATTTGCCAAGCAAAATGAGTGGGGGAGGATTTTATGGAGTCAGATAATTTTATTAATTTTGAGAAATTTGAGTATTCAATCTTGCTCATCACCATTTTAAGCATAATTAAACTGTATATAAATAATTCATCAACATGAAAATGAAAAGTATCATCTATTCAGTAGCCGCTGCCTCCATCGCTATGATGGGCTTCGACGCTATGGCTTGCACCAACCTTTTGGCTGGCAAAAACGCCACAATCGACGGTAGTGTTCTCATTTCTTATGCGGCCGACTCGCACACCCTTTACGGTGACTTGCAGTATCTCCCTGCCGCCGACCACAAGCCGGGCGATATGCGTGAAATCCGTGAGTGGGACACCGGCAAGCACCTGGGCTACATTCCTGAAGTGGCTCACACCTACGCTGTGGTGGGCAATATCAACGAGCACCAAGTGACTGTGGCAGAGAGCACTTTCGGTGGTCGCCATGAGTTGGCTGATACCACAAAAGATGCGATTATCGACTACGGTAGCCTGATATATCTTGCGCTCCAACGCTCACGCACCGCGCGCGAAGCCATCAAGGTAATGACCGATTTGGTGGCAAAATACGGCTATTGTAGCGAGGGTGAATCGTTCTCTATCGGCGACCCTAACGAACTGTGGGTGATGGAGATGATTGGCAAGGGCGGCAAGGAAAAAGGTGCTGTGTGGGTGGCTATCCGCATTCCCGACGACTGCATCAGCGCACACGCCAACCAAAGCCGCATCTATCGCATTCCGCTGAAAGACAAGCAAAACTGCATGTATAGCAAAGACGTGATTTCTTTCGCCCGTAAGATGGGTTACTTCAGCGGCAAAGATGAGGATTTTGAATTTTCAAGAGCATACTCTCCTGCCGATTTCGGCACACTCCGTGGCTGCGATGCCCGCGCGTGGAGTTACTTCAACCGCTTCAAGAGCGGAATGGACGCATATCTCCCTTTCATCAACGGCAAGAAGGGCACTGAGGTGATGCCACTGTATGTGAAGCCCGACCGCAAGTTGAGTTGCCGCGACGTGCAAAACATGATGCGCGACCACTTCGAAGGCACTCCTTTCGACATGACAAAAGACCCAGGCGCAAAGAATTACTTCGATGTGCCTTACCGCTATCGTCCAATGGATTTCACCGTGAATGGCGTGAAATACAGCCATGAGCGCGCCATCGCCACACAGCAGACCGGTTGGGTGTTTGTGTCGCAAATGCGTGCCAATCTGCCCGACCCAGTGGGTGGTTGCCTCTGGTTTGGTGTAGATGATGCCAACACAGCCGTGTTCCTGCCAATGTATTGCAGCATCACCGAAGTGCCAGAGAGTTATCGCCAAGGTAAGGGTGACCTCTACAACTTCGATTTCGATGCCGCTTTCTGGGTGAACAATCTGGTGGCAAACCAAGCCTATCACCGCTATTCTCAAATGATTCCCGACATTCGCAAAGTGCAAGGCGAGATTGAGGACAAGTGCGCTAACGACCAGCCTGCTATCGAAAGCCGCGCTGTGGAATTGCTGAAAACGAACCGCGACGAGGCTATCCAGTATCTCACCAACTACAGTGTGAACACCGCTCAAAACGCCACCGCACGCTATCAGGATTTGGCAAAATACCTGTTTGTGAAATATCTCGACGGCAACCGCAAGAAGGAAAAGGACGGAAAATTCCTCCGCAACGAATACGGTATGCCAGCGCAGCCCGACTTCCCAGGCTACACCCAAGACTACTACAACCAGTTTGGCATTCCAAGTTGCGACCACCTGAAGGAAGTGGAGCCTGAGAAATAAACCCTCAGTGGAAAATTACTGGGGCAATGATTATACATTGTTGCCGAATCGTGAATGTAATCAAAAACAAAAACATAAAAAACAGCCTTGGAGCAA
>OBLI01003211.1_pt1 | contig 12827 bp, 12 predicted proteins | sample 1519701 | NCBI WGS metagenome assembly OBLI01 (sample SAMEA3663005, study PRJEB22513) | pig gut metagenome | biome: pig gut; feature: pig-associated habitat; material: faeces | place: France | collected 2012 | reverse complement strand
TTGCAGGACGTTTTCTTAAACTACGAGCATATTCCTATTAAAAAGGCGCTCAAGGGCGTGCCCACCCAGCGCCGCGAGATTACCTGGATTACCCAGGATAGAACCTACGAGGATATTACCACTGTAATGCCGATTAAGGTGGGCAGCGAGGTGGAGAGCGCCTTGGTGCTATCCATGTCTATCGAGGATTTGAAAACTACAATTGCCCATGCCACCGGCTATAGCAGCCGCTACAGCCTGTACAGCATGGTGGGCGAAACCAGCGAGTTTTTGGCCTTGCAGCACAAGGCTAGCCGCGTAGCCCGCACCGATAACAATATTTTGCTGCAGGGCGAGCCCGGCACGGGCAAGCAGCGCTTGGCGCATGGTATCCATCAGGCTAGTGCACGTGCAGCTGCGCCGCTGATTGCTGTAAAATGCCGCAATGCTTCTTTAAAAGAGCTGGAGAACGAATTCTTTGGCGCTAACGATGGCGAGCAGCAGTCCGCAGGCAAGCTGGAGCTGGCTATTGGTGGTACCCTGTTCCTAGATGAGGTCGAAAAGCTGCCCTTGGAAATGGGCGATGAGTTGGCCGAGGCCCTGACTCATGGCCTGCCGCCTGTAAAGAAGGGAGAAAAGCCTCGCTTCTTTGATGTGCGTGTAATCGCTGCCTGTGACTCTAATTTGAAGCGCTTAGCCGATAAGGGCTTGTTCAGCCGCAAGCTATACGAGCTAGTGCTGGATACCACCATGCGTGTGCCGCCCCTGCGCGAGCGCGTGAAGGATATCGAGGTTATCGCCGGTCATATCCTGGTGGAGATGAGCGCACAGCATAATCTTCCTCAAAAGCGTTTATCTCCGGAAGCAGTGTCGCTGCTGTTAAATTGCAGCTGGCCCGGTAACATCAAGCAATTGCAGGGCGTTATTGAGCAAGCCTTTTTCCACACTCCCGGAAGCATCATCGAGGCCGAAAATATTAAGCTACCCGGTGATAAAACCATGGAGCGCTCCTGGAAATACGACAAGGAAGCCTTTATTGCTGCTTGGAAATCGGCTGGTGGCAACATTAGTAAGCTGGCCTCCATGCTGAATGTAAGCCGTGTAACACTGTATCGTTATCTGAAAAAATACGGACTAGGTCCGAAAAATGAATAATTTGCTAGCAATTTTTGCGTAATTAAATTATAACCGCGAGGCAGCTTTTTCCTCGCGGTTATTTCTTTGCATTTGTATAGTTATAATCTATATAGATAATATTAGTCATTGTAGCTAGTAAAGCGCATTACCTTCTGCAAGCTATAAGGAAAAAGCTTTTGACTAAAATGAGAAAAAGTATTATAATAACAGTGCATTTTTGTAAACTTAGAGCCTCAAAAAGGGTTAAAAATAGCTAGATGAGTGATTTTGAACGTTAAGGAGAGTCGTAATGCTAGATAAGTTTGTTGAACAAATTAAATTAATTATACATTTGTCCACTCAAAGACTGCAAAGCCTGAAGCAATGTGTGGTTAGTAAAACAGGGTTCACATGGCAACAGCTGTTAAGCCGCATGCAAACCATTATCGCTGTTTTGAAGCTACAATGGGCTATGCTTGTGGGCAGAGTGCGCAGAAATGTGCAGGCTGTTATTAGTCGTGCCGATGCTTACGCTCTGAAACTATCTAACCGCTTGAATCGTCGCTATGCAGTGTGCAAGAAAACCTGGCATGCTAACTCCCATTTTACCTTCTGGCTGATTCCGGCAGATGGCTCCCATATCGCCAAAACCCATGTTAAGAAAACCCATTTGAAGTATGCTGTAAGTGGCTTGGCAGCCTTTTTGGTAGTGGTATCTGTTACCATTGGCGTATTGGCTCATTTTGCCATTCAAAACGAAACCCAAAAGCAGGAGCTTGCTGAATATAAGGCTACTAAAGCGGCTCAGGAGCGCACTATTCAGGAGCTGCAAAAGATGGCTGAAAAGAATCAACAGCAGCTGGCTTATTTGACCAAGCTGGAGGATAAGGTGCGTCAGGAAATGGCCAAAAACGGCACCGAGCTGCCGCCGAAGACCGATGTTTCTGCTTATGCCGGTAAGGGCGGTCCTTCCTTAGGTGATAGCACTCCCATGGGCTATATGCTGGAGCAGGAAAAGAATATCAGCAACGAGGCAAAGGCTAAAAAGGCCGATTTGGAAAATATCTTGAGCGCTATTGAAAACGAAAACTATCGCCGTGATGTTACTCCTAGCCAATGGCCCACAGCTGGCGGCGAAATCACCTCTTACTTTGGTGGTCGCTCCAATCCCTTTGGTGGCTATGATTATACCTGGCATTCCGGCCTTGATATCGCCAATTATTATGGTGCCCCGGTTTATGCAGCAGCCTCCGGCTATGTGCAGCAGTCCGGCTGGTACGGCGGCTATGGTCGCTATATTCGCATCAGCCATGATTTTGGCCTGGAAACTGCGTATGGACATATGAGCAGCTTGGTTGTTAGTGCAGGCGAGTATGTGAAAAAAGGTCAGGTTATCGGTTATGTAGGCTCCAGCGGCTACAGCACCGGTCCGCACCTGCATTTTGAAGTGCTCAAATATGGCAAGCAGGTAAATCCCCTTAATTATATTTAATATGCTTATAAAAAACTGTCAGAGTGGCAAGCTCTGACAGTAATTTTTTTGTGCCCGTGGCAGGAATAGTACACTCTATTGTAGAATTATTGTAAGGTATATAAGGCAAAATAATGTCTTAAAGATAGAAAATTTAGGAATAAAGCTTCTACTTGGATAGCGAATTTTGCAATAGCTGGAATATATTGGAAAGGTAGGGTGATAGCATGCTGACTTTAGAATTGTTGAACAAAATGCTTTTGGCAGCTGCTGTAGCATTGAAGGAGAATGTGATTCCCCTGTGCGAGCTGGATAGTGTAGCAGGTGATGGTGACCACGGCCTGACCATTGGTCGCATGGCGGACGCCATGAAGGCTCAGGTTGAGGCTGGAACCAGCGCCGACATGAAGGAGCTGTTGGATGATTTATCCATGGCTTTTATGGGGGTGAATGGTGGCAGCGCCGGTCCCCTGTGGGGAACAGTGTTTGGTGGCTTTGCCGAGGGCATCGACGAAGGCGTGACCGAGCTGGATGCCGCCGGTATTCACAAGATGCTGGAGCAGGCTAAGGAGGATTTTATGGATATCTCCAAGGCTAAGCAGGGCGATAAGACTATGGTGGATGCACTGTACCCGGCGTTGGATGCTGGTATCGCTTGCGAGGGCGACGTAAAGGCAATTTTTGCTGCTATGGCTAAGGCTGCCAATGAGGGCGCCGAGGCTACGGCTAACATGGTAGCCCGCTTTGGTAGAGCTAAGAACGTGGGCGAGCGCAGCTTGGGAGCTAAGGATCCGGGAGCAGTATCTATGGCGCTATTGTTCACTAAGATGGCCGAGGCCTGCCAATAAAGCAGCATCTTCTTCGTTGCAGTGACCAGGAATACCAATTTGTCTACAAAGTAATGCTTAAGTGACTTTAATTTTCATAAATTTAAGGAGGCAATGTAAATGCAAAAATTTATCAACAAACCTGAAGATTTAACTAGTGAATTATTGGAAGGCTTGGCCTTGGCCAATGCTGATTTGATTTCCTTGGAGCAAGGCAATTTGATCGTCAACAAAAAACTGGCTGAAGCTGATCGCGTAACCATCGTTACCCTCGGTGGCACTGGTCACGAGCCCGCAATCAGCGGCTTTGTAGGCGAAGGCATGATTGATATTTCTGTAGCAGGTAATATTTTTGCAGCTCCCGGACCGCAAGCCTGCGTTGAAGCTATTAAGATGGCTGACAAAGGTCATGGCGTTCTGTTTGTAGTTTTGAACCACGCTGGCGATATGCTCACCGGTAACCTCACCATGAAGCAAATCAAAAAGCTGGGCATTCCTGTTATCAAGGTTGTTACCCAAGAGGATATTGCTAATGCAACTCGCGAAAACGCTGACGACCGCCGTGGCTTGGTAGGCTGCGTACCTCTGTATCATATCGCCGGTGCTGCTGCAGCTCAAGGCAAATCCTTGGAAGAGGTTGCTGCGATTGCTCAACGCTTTGCTGATAATATGGCAACCATCGCCGTTGCTACTAAGGGCGCAACTCATCCCGCAACCGGTATGGAAATCGCTCATATTGAAGACGGCATTATGGAGGTTGGCATGGGCCAACACGGCGAAGGTGGCGGCGGCAGCCAACCCATGAAATCCGCTGATGAAACTGCAGCTATTATGCTGGAAGCTTTGCTGAAGGATTTGGATGTGAAGGTTGGCGAAAAATTGATGGTAGTTATCAATGGTAGCGGCTCTACCACTTTGATGGAGCAATTGATTGTTTTCCGCGCTGTACACAAGCTGTTGGCTGCAAAGGGCATCGAAATTGTTGCTAACATGGTTGGCGAAATTTTGACTGTACAAGAAACCGCTGGTTTCCAAATGAGCATTGCGCGTATGGATGACGAAATGATCGCACTTTGGAAGGCTCCGGCGCGCACTCCGTACTTCAAAAACTAATTAGACGCATGATAAGGCACCATCTACTTCGCACCCGAGGGTACAGCGCGACCAGCATGTGTTTGCTGCGCTACGCTTGCAGCCACATGGGTCGTGGCTTGTTGCAGCTCCTAGGAGTACTAATTTGTACGCCGTCGCACCCAAGGGTACAGCGCGACCAGCATGTGCTCACTGCGCTACGCTTGTGACCACATGGGTCGTAGCTTGTCGCTGCGCCTCGTATCTGGTGCCTTCTCGCGTGTCTAGAAATTAATAAATTGGAGGATATTAAATGGCAGATAAAGATGGAAATATATTAGCAAAAGATTATGGCATTGGCATCAAGCCGCCCCTGCAAACCTTCCCCGTGAAGGGCCACCAAAGTGCTGGCTGGGGGATGCAGCGCCGTCTTTCCGAAATTTTTAGTGATGACGGCCGCACTATTATGCTGGCCTTTGACCATGGTTATATTATGGGCTCCACTGCGGGCCTTGAGCGTCTTGATTTGGTGATTCCGCCCCTGATGCAATATGCAGATTGCCTGATGGCAACCCGCGGCGCACTGCGCACCTGCATCCCTGCTAACCACCGTAAGGCAGTTGCCCTGCGCTGCACCGCTGATACCAGCGTGCTTAAGGACGATATGAGCTTTGGTACTGTTGGCGTTGATATTGAGGATGCTATTCGCATGAATGCTTCCTGCATGGCCGTGCAATGCTTTGTAGGCTCCGATGGCGAGCTGGACTCCCTGCGCAACCTGTCCTACTATGTCAATAATGGCGAAAAATATGGTATTCCCGTTTTAGGTGTTGTGGCTGTTGGCAAGCAAATGGAGCGCACTACTCGCTATTTCTCCTTGGCAACTCGCCTGTTGGCTGAGACCGGTGCTCATATTATCAAAACCTATTATTGCGAAAACTTTGAGCAAATCACCGCTGCTTGCCCCGTGCCCATCGTTATTGCCGGTGGCAAAAAGATTCCTGAAAAGGAAGCCTTGGACATGGCTTATCGCGCTGTAAGTGAAGGCGCTGCCGGCGTGGATATGGGACGCAATGTGCTGCAGGCCGAGTGCCCCAAGGCTATGCTGCGCGCTATCCGCATGGTTGTGCATGAAAACGCTAAGCCGGAAGAGGCCTTTAAGGCATATGAACTCTGGAAGAAGGATGTGAAGTAAATGAAAGAATTTATGCATGTGGGCGTGCCCACCGATATTGCTCGCGAGGGCGAAATTTACGCTGAAGGCATCAAAACTCATATTATTACTCCCGACACCAATGAATTCCATATTGAGTACCTGCGCTTTGAAAAGGATACTCCGCTGCCCGAGGAGCTGCAAACCCTGGTGCATGTAGCCTACAAGGTTGATGATATGGATAAGCAGCTGGCCGAAAACAGGGTTGTAGTAGAGCCTTGGATGGCTGATGAGCATACTCGCATTGCCTTCATCATGAAGGATGGCATTTTATTTGAGCTCATGGAAGAGGTTAAATAAGTCTGCTTAAGAAATAAACGGGCATGGCAGTTTGCTGTAGCCCGTTTGTTTTTGGGGCAAAATAGCATTTTTTCATAAAAATGTCACAAAGATATTTACAAGTGGACTAAAAAAGTATACAATATTCTTATCTACAGTATAACGTATATTATGTAGTACGGAAGGATGGTAAAAATGATTTCTTGGAAAAACTCTAAAATTAAGGCATTGGCTGCCGGCTTGATGCTGACTTTGGCCCTGGGCGTTTTAGGCTGCGGTGGCGACAAAAAGGAAGCTCCGAAAAAGGCAGAAAAGGTTAACGTAGGCATTGTGCAATTAGTTGAGCACGCTGCTTTGGATGCTGCTAACAAGGGCTTTGTAGAAGGCTTGGCTTCCAAGGGCTATAAAGAAGGTCAAAACATTACTTATGACCGTCAAAATGCGCAAGCAGACCAATCCAATCTGCAAAATATTGCTCATCGCTTTGTTAACAACAAGGTAAATCTGATTTGCGCTATTGCTACTCCGGCTGCGCAAACCGTGGCTAATGTAACCAGCGATATTCCCATTGTCGCAACTGCTGTAACCGATTACAAAACTGCTAAATTGGTTAAGGATAATGCTAAACCGGGTACCAATGTTACCGGTACCACCGATATGAACCCTGTTGAACAACAGATGGATCTGCTGCTGAAGATCGTTCCTAACGCTAAATCCGTAGGCACTATCTACTGCTCCAGTGAGGTTAACTCCCAGCTGCAGGTGGACATCCTGAAAAAGGCTGCTACCGCTAAGGGCGTAACCATTAAGGAAGCAACTGTTTCCAATGTAAATGATATTCAACAAGCAGCTCGTAGCTTGGTTGGCAAGGTGCAAGCGATTTATGTTCCTACCGATAATGTTTTGGCTTCTGCAATGCCTACCCTAGTTTCTGTTACTGAAGAAGCTAAGCTGCCCGTAATTTGTGGTGAAGGTGGCATGGTTAAGGCCGGTGGCCTGGCAACCTTGGGCGTTGACTACTACAAGCTGGGCTTCCAAGCTGGTGAAATGGCAGCCGATATCCTGAGCGGTAAATCCAAACCTGCTGATATGGCTATCCAAGCTCAAAAGGAATTCAAGGCTATGGTTAACCTGAAGGAAGCCGAAAAGATTGGCTTAAAGGTGCCGGAAGACGTTCTGAAGGGTGCAGAATTAGTTAAATAATCTAAGTTTCCCAGATCAGGAATTAAAGTCTGCCATATCCTATATATGGCAGGCTTTTTCTCTACTTACTTAGCTGTTTGCTAGGTTTAAAACTATAATTTTATGCTTTCGCTTTCTGCTGACTTTTTAATTGGTTTGAGTGTAGCGATGGAAGGATGTTACTAATGATTGATTTATTAATTCCTACTGTGGCCCAGGGCCTTTTGTGGGCCGTGATGGCTCTAGGAGTATATGTAACCTTTAGAGTACTCGATATAGCAGATTTGACGGTGGAGGGCAGCTTTCCTTTGGGTGCAGCCACAGCGGCTTCTCTGATGGTAGCGGGTTATGGCCCGTTGACTGCCTTGTTTATAGCCTTTATTGCCGGCACCTTATCCGGTGTGGTAACAGGCCTTTTACATACGAAAATGAAAATACCTGCCCTGCTGGCCGGTATTTTGACTATGATTGCTTTATATTCTGTTAACCTGCGCATTATGGGCAAGGCTAATCTTTCTCTTTTGGGTGTAGATACATCCTTTAAAATTGCGCGTAATATGCTGGGTATGAATATGGCGCAAACCACCTTGATTGTGGGCTTAATTGTGACCGTTATCGTGGGCACGTTCATGTACTGGTTCTTTGGTACGCAAATTGGTGCTGCTATTCGTGCTACCGGATTTAATCAGCAGATGATTCGCGCGCAGGGCGTGGATACTGATGTGACGATTATTTTGGGCCTTTTGATAAGTAATGGCTTGGTGGCTGTTAGTGGCGCGTTGGTGGCACAGTCCAATGGCTTCTCCGATGTGGGCATGGGTACCGGTACCATCGTTATCGGTTTGGCTTCCGTAATTATCGGCGAAGTGCTTTTTGGCACCCGTTCCTTTAAAAATTGCCTAGTTTCCGTTGTTTTGGGCTCCATCGTGTACCGCATCGTTATTGCGGTTGTTTTGGCGATGGGTATGCCGCCCAATGATTTGAAGCTTTTTACCTCCGTGCTGGTGGCCTTGGCCCTGTCCATGCCCTTGATAAAAGCTAAGCTTAGCGGCAGAAAGGTGGTGCATTAAATGCTAGTGGTAGACAATATTTATAAAACATTCTTCCCTGGGACCATTAATGAAAAAAGGGCTCTGCAGGGATTAAGCTTGCATTTAAAGCCCGGTGATTTTGCTACCGTAATCGGTGGCAATGGCGCTGGCAAATCCACTATGCTTAATTCCATCGCCGGTGTTTTCCCCATTGACGAGGGCAAGGTCATCATTGACGGTGAGGATATCACCAAGAAGCCGGAGCATAAGCGCGCTAAATATATTGGTCGCGTATTCCAGGACCCCATGCTGGGTACTGCAGCAGGCATGATGATCGAAGAAAACTTGGCCTTGGCTGCGCGCCGCGGCGAAACCCCGGGCTTGGGCTGGAGCCTTTCTAGCGACCAGCATGAGCGCTTTTACGAGCTCTTAAAGGAACTGGATTTGGGCCTCGAAAACCGCATGACGGCTAAGGTGGGCTTACTTAGCGGTGGTCAGCGTCAGGCCTTGACGCTGCTGATGGCAACATTAAAAAAGCCTAAGCTGTTGTTGTTGGATGAGCATACGGCGGCGCTGGACCCGAAAACAGCTGCAAAGGTGTTGGCTCTGACTGAAAAAATTGTCACTCGTGATAATTTAACGACCTTAATGATTACTCATAACATGCGTGATGCTCTGCGTTATGGTAATCGTTTAATCATGCTGCACAATGGACGTATTATTATCGATGTGCAGGGTGAAGAAAAGCAACATTTACAAATCCCGGATCTTTTAGCTATGTTTGAAAAGGCCAGCGGCTCTGAAATGTCCAGTGATAGATTACTGCTGGGATGATTAAAATTTTTCAGAACAAAAGTCTTTTGTTAATAGACCTAGCCTTAAAAATTTCCTTTCGGTTTCAAAAAGCAGGTAAATATTATCAACAAGCCTAAAATATACCCGCAAACAAATAAAAAATAAGGGCAAAAGGCTTGAAAAATTTGCAATTCGTGATATACTCTAAATATATATAGGAACATTGCAATGATAATAATTGTGAGAGTTGCGAAAGGCGGTGGCTAGGATGCAGGAAGAAATCAAGCTGATTGGGAAAAGGATCAGATTGTTGCGTACTGCAAAGAATTTAACCCAAACGGGTTTAGCAAAGGAGATGGGGATTTCCCAGACACACTTATGTAATATTGAGTGTGGTCGTGTGCCTGTTACACTGCCTAACCTGCTTAAGTTGCATAGCTTGTTGGAATGCAGTATGGCTAGTTTTTTTGTGGATTTAGATGAGCAGCCCGAGACTAAGGATAATGATATTAGCTTGGACGAGGTGTTGCAAATAGTGAAGCTGTTAAAGCAAAAGAACTAAAGCACTAAAATGATTCAGAATAAAGGGTGTGTTGATGCCTACGGGTATTGGCGCACCTTTTTTCTGTGCTTGCAAAAGCATTGCTTTTCTGCTCCATCCATATTATGATATAGTATAGATAGTATTGGCTATGGTGCATATGGTGCACAGTAGGGAGGAAACAGCTTTGCGATATAAGACTTTGATTTTTGATTTGGATGGCACACTTTTGGATACGCTGCAGGATTTGGCGGCGGCGACGAATTATACCTTGGGTAAGCATGGTTTTCCGTTGCGGACTGTGGACGAGGTGCGTATGTTTGTGGGCAATGGTATTCGCAAGCTGATAGAGCGAGCTGTCCTTGCAGGTACTAGCGTGGAGGTGCAAGAGCAGGTTTACGCTGATTTTAATGTGTATTATAAGGTGCACTGCGCCGATACGACCTGCACTTATCCTGGTGTGGTGGAATTATTGCAGCAGGCGCGTGCGCTGGGCTGCCAGACAGCGATTGTCTCAAATAAAGCTGATTATGGTGTGCAGGAGCTGGCCAAGCAGTATTTTCCCGGGCTTTTGGATGCAGCCATTGGGGAGCAGGCCGGGATTGCCAAAAAGCCGGCACCGGATATGCTCTTGGCAATAATGGCAAAGCTGGGAGCTGATAAGGATAGCACTATTTATGTTGGCGATTCGGATACGGATTTGCTGACTGCTGCTAATACAGGAATTCCCTGTATTGGCGCTTGCTGGGGCTTTCGTGGACGGCAGTTTTTAATCGAGCACGGAGCAATGCTGTTAGCGGATAAGGTGGAGGATGTTTTGCCGCTGTGCCGCTAAAGGAATGGCGGCAGCTTTAGGCTTTGCTAGTGGAGAGATGGCATAAATAAGGGAGATGTAGTGAATGACAGATGCTTTGGAGCGTATTAGCAGAATAAAATGCTTTTTGTTTGATATGGATGGCACTATTAATTTAGGTAATGAATTGATTCCTGGGATGGAGGGCTTTTTTGAGAAGCTCACTGCTGCTGGCAGAAAATATTATCTTTTGACAAATAATTCTTCTCGTAGCCATGAGCATTATGTGCAAAAAATGAATGGACTGGGCGTGCCTGTGACGCGCAAGGAAGTTTTGATTTCGTCCGATGCACTGACTAATTGGATGCGCAAGAATAAGCCGGGGGCGAAGCTCTTTGTATTGGGCACGCCGCAGCTTTTGGATACGATTAGGGAGGCGGGCTTTACGCTGACCAATAGCTTGGAGGAAAAAGCTGATTATGTGGTAGTAGGCTTTGACCAAACGCTTACCTACGAACGACTGACTATCGCTTGTCGTTTAATTGATAAGGGTGTTCCCTATGTGGCTACTCATCCCGATGTGCGCTGCCCCATTGAGGGTGGGGAGTTTATTCCCGATACCGGGGCTATGCTGGAGCTGATTAAAACAGCAACCGGCAAGCAGCCACAGCTGATTTTTGGTAAGCCCTATCAATACATGGTGGACGTGGTTTTGGACAAAACAGGCTTTGCCAAGGAGGAAATAGCCATGGTTGGCGATCGCCTGGCTACGGATATTGCCTTTGGCCTCAACAACGATATTTTGTCGATTATGGTGCTGACCGGCGAGGCCAGCATGGAGGATGTGGAACAAGGCAATATTAAGCCGGATATCATCCTGCCCCATGCGAAGGAGATTCTTAATTATCTGTAGACTGGGGCGGAAGAATATTGACAAGCAGATTAATATAAGTTATATTAAGGTTAAGACCATCGATATAGTGTATATTATTTAAAAGGGATGGCGTGGGCTATCCCTTGTTTTTTGGAGGTTAAATTATGCAGAAGATTACGAAAGCGGTTATTCCTGCTGCAGGTCTCGGTACGCGTTTTTTGCCGGCTACAAAGGCTTGCCCTAAGGAAATGCTGCCCATTGTGGATAAGCCCACTATTCAATATATTATTGAAGAGGCTTTGGCTAGTGGCATTACCGACATTTTGATCGTTAGTGGCCGCACTAAAAGAGCTATTGAGGATCATTTTGACCGCAGTCCTGAGCTGGAAATGAATTTGGCCGAGCATGGCAAGCTGGACTTGCTCAAGCAGGTTAAGGATATTGCAGATATCAATATTCATTATATCCGCCAAAAGGAGCCCCGTGGCTTAGGGCATGCTATTTTGTGCGCTAAGGCCTTCGTCGGCCATGAGCCCTTTGCCGTGCTGTTGGGTGATGACGTTGTTTATAACGATGAATATCCCTGCCTGCGCCAGCTGATGGATGTGTATGAGGCTACTGGCGGCAGCGTATTAGGTTGCCAAACTGTGCCTAAAGAGAAGGTTTCCTCCTACGGCATTGTGGCTAGCACGCCTACAGAAAAGGAGCGCATTTTTAAGGTTAACGACATGGTGGAAAAGCCTGCTGTGGAGGAGGCTCCCAGCCAATTGGCTGTGTTAGGCCGCTATGTAATTATGCCCGAGATTTTTGAAATTCTGGAAAAAACTGAGCCTGGTCGCGGTGGCGAAATTCAGCTTACCGATGCCCTAAAGGTATTGGCTAAAAAGCAGGCTATGTACGCATATGACTTTATGGGCCGTCGCTACGATGTGGGCGACAAGCTGGGCTATTTGCAGGCTACCTGTGAATATGCACTGCGCCGTGAAGATTTGCGCGAAAAATTTATGGACTATTTGCGTACTATCGTGTAGAATAGAAGTAGTTAGCTTGATATGCATGCTTTAGCAGTGTAAGCTTTAACGACTCTGTGCTTATCACCGTCGATACTGAGTATCGGCGGTGTATTTTTTTAGCTTATCGTAACCTTGTGGAGTTAGAATAGGTGTTTTATATCCTTTATCTTGGCTTGACAGGTTATTGGTGTTATAATAATAGTGGCAAAGGAGGTTTTTGGTTATGAGAAAGGATGCACCTATTGGCGTACTTGATTCTGGCGTGGGCGGACTTTCGGTTCTGAAATGCTTGCATCAGCTGCTGCCACATGAGGATTTTATATATGTTGGTGATACAGCTCGCACACCCTATGGCACAAGGCCGGAGCAGGAAATTCGTGGCTTTGTGACGGAAATCATCGATTGGCTGGCGGCACAGGGTGTTAAAGAGGTTGTTATCGCGTGCAATACGCTGACCATGCTTGGTGTGGAGAGTCTGAAGGGAGAGCACAAATTTCCCGTTGTGGGCATGTCCAAAGGAGAGCAGCTGCTTTTAGCAGCTAGCAAGAAGAAAAAAATTGGTGTATTCGCTACACCCTTTACCATTAGTACCGAGGCTCATAAAAAGGCTATTTTAGCAGTGGACCCCGGCGCGGAGGTATA
>OBLI01003210.1_pt1 | contig 12839 bp, 8 predicted proteins | sample 1519701 | NCBI WGS metagenome assembly OBLI01 (sample SAMEA3663005, study PRJEB22513) | pig gut metagenome | biome: pig gut; feature: pig-associated habitat; material: faeces | place: France | collected 2012 | reverse complement strand
CGCATTTGCCACATCTACTACGTGACGAGTGCTACGATAATTCTCAGTCATTTCAATGAAAGAACTGCCAGATTCATCGAGCAACTGTCGCATAAAGCGCGAGTCAGAGCCACGAAATTCATAGATGTTCTGATCATCATCGCCCACGGCAATCACTCTCATGTCCTCATTTGCTGTCATGAGAGCATGCACCAGTTGGTATTCTTCCTCGCTCATATCCTGTGCTTCGTCAATGACGAGGACGGTCTTGCTGATGCGGTTAGGCTCCACTTCTCCGTCATTGATCATCTTAGCCGCACGTCCCACGACGTCTTTCGCTTCATCCAGATTACCAATCTTGCCGAGCAGGTCGAAGGAATAGGAGTGGAAAGTCTTTATCTCCACGAAGTGTGCGGCATTGCCGATAAGCTTCATTAGCCTTTGCTTAAACTCTGATGCAGAAGCACGCGAGAAAGTTAGCATCAGTAGTTGCTCGTGCTTGACATCTTCGAGCAGGAGTAGGGAGGCGAGTTTGTGTACCAATACCCTCGTCTTGCCACTTCCAGGTCCGGCAGCAACGACTATTATGCGTGACTTGTCGTCAGAGATTATCTGCATCTGCTTCTTTGAGAGCGAGTCAAAGAGTTGGACATACTTATGACTTGTGATGTTGCGCTCAATCTGATTTACCCTTTCGCCCTTGAAATACTTCTGGATGAAATGCTTATAGTCCATCTGAAAGTAATCCTGAACGTATTGCAAAGCAGCGTTATAGTCTTGCACCATAAGATTGGCATACTCGCCTACGATGTGTACTTGCTGTATTTTCTGCTTGTAAAATTCATTGAGCATCCTGTAGTCGTCCTGCTTGTAGCGTAGCTTTGTGTCCTTTATTCTGCGGATATTCATGGCATTATAGAGCACGAGAAAACCGCCTTCGAGCTTCAAAGCCCCGATTTTAGAGAGGTAAAGGAGTGCTTCTTCGACGTCTTCCAGTTGGACATCATCGAGAGAAATAAAAAGAGACTGCCCATGCTTCTTCAGGTCATTCAGCAGTTCCACGACGGAGAATTGCACACCTTTCTTCTTGCTATTCTCTTCAGTGGAGAATTGCGTCTGATGGAAAAGCCATTCCACAGCAAATGTGCATATCTCTAATCTCTTCTCAAAGCGCTTTATAATGGACTGCATATCAGCCATTCTTGTCACTTCTACGTTGTGTGCTGCGTCCTCTTTCTTGCGTGTATATCCCTTGACAGTAAGGAAATAGAGCAGTGTGCGTATGTCTTTCTCCGTAGCAGTAGTGATGCCTTCCTTCTGTGCATCATCGTTGAGCTGCTTGCATGAGATACGCAGTGACTCGTCAGGGATATGATTGAGGATGTAGCGCTCCAGCCTGGTAAACCGTTTCAAGAGCAGTTTGGAGCGGTTTTCCGATTCGCCAGTGTCGTTCAGATAGGCGGAAATATCCATAGAATCGGCAAGAATTCCCTCCTGACGCATACGCCCAACTACAGACACTACCTCCTTCTTGCTCAGTCCGAGGATGTCTGCTAAATAGTCCACCCGCGACTCTGCGTCTGCATTCTGCGCCTTAGAGATGTGCTTTTGAGAGATAAGCGACTTGATGATGCGCACAGCTTTCTCTATTTCTTCCGACTCAAAGAGCAGAGATTCGGTGATGCGCTTGCGTGCTTCTTCCACATTTTTGACGGTAATACCAGTGGCATAGACGTGTGGCACATTGTTGCCACGCTCCAGATAGCCTGCCTGTTCCAAGGCGGAAATAGCGGTTCTCACGCGTGTTTCAATATCATGTACGGAGTCATCCCATCCTGCTTGGCGTGCAATCTCAAGAGCGGAACATGAGGTTTGCTCACGTTGCTTCGTCATTTGCTTTACGGCTTTCCATACTTGCTGTATCTCGCTGAGGCTCAATTTGGTCTGATTGAGCAAGATGAAATGCTTGTCGAGGTCGCTATCGCTATACAGTACGTAGCATTTAGCATTGAGATTAGGGTCACGACCAGCGCGTCCTGCCTCCTGAACATAGTTTTCCAGAGAGTCAGAAATGTCATAATGCACCACAAGTCCCACGTCATTCTTATCCACTCCCATACCGAAAGCAGAAGTGGCAACGATGATTTTTACCCTGTCATTCATGAAAGCCTCTTGATTGCCAACTTTCTCCTCCGACTCCATTTGTCCATTGTAAGGCAATGCCTTGAAGCCGTCGCGAGATAGTCTCTGTGCCAATAGTCTCGTGCGCTTTGTTCGCGACACATAGACAATAGTGGGGCAGTCGCACTCTGCTATAAGAGAACGGAGACGGGAGTATTTATCCTCGTCAGTCTCAGCATAGATTACAGAATATCGAAGGTTAGTGCGTGAGGCTTTAGATGCAAATAGCTGTAAGTCAAGGTCAAGGGTTTGCTTGAAATAGTCGCAGATGTCTTGTATTACTTTCTGCTTGGCAGTGGCAGTGAAGCAAGAAACAGGGATTGAATGCTGGAGGCGCTTTCGCTCTTGATACATTCTGATAAACTTGCCGATATAGAGGTAATCCACACGGAAATCTTGTCCCCAAGAAGAGAAGCAGTGGGCTTCGTCGATGACAAACCTTACCACATGACGCGCCATCAGAATCTTTTCCACGGTATTCGACCTAAGCATCTCAGGAGCAATATATAGTAATGAGGCATCGCCACTCTGCACTCGCTCGATTGCCAATGAGCGAGTGATAGGGTCAAGCAAGCCATTTATCGTTACAGCATCTGTGATTCCGATATTGTCCAGCTTGTCCACCTGGTCTTTCATCAATGACTGCAAAGGAGAAATCACTACCGTAAGACCGTGTACCGTCCTTGCTTCCATAAGTGCAGGCAACTGGAAAGTGAGCGATTTGCCACCTCCTGTAGGGAAGATGGCGAGGAGGGACTTGCCTTCTACCGCTGCTTTTGCCGCGTTCTCTTGCAATGGTTCGCCGTCATAGGTGCGGAATTGGTCATATCCGAAGATTTGCTTCAGATTATAATTCACGTTGAGAAACTGCTTGCAGTAATCGCAACCTTTGAGGCAATAGGAGTGTCTGAGACGTTGAACTACAGTCTCTACGTTTGGATAATGATACAGAACCCACGGCGGCGTGATGGAATTATGCTCTGTAGTGCTGATGAGAGCGAGGGCAAATGCCAATTCTACGGGTTGCTGAATGATAATAGTCTCAAGGTCGGCGTGTTGGCATATTTGTCCATGATAGACGGTTTGGATAAGTGTAGCCAATTCTTTTTTCTCGCAAATGTCAGCATTGACCATTGTCATAAAGCCATGAAACTCCTTTACATCGTGGAGCAATGTAGCGTAAATGCGCTTCATCTCGTCAGTCAGAGAGTCCCATTTTGCCAGTTCGTCCATCATCAAGTCGCGGGCTTTGGCACAGTCATTGACGGGATTATTCATCTGTTCGCTAATCAGTTTGTCATCTTTCAGCAGATGATGATAAGGGCGATTAGGAAAGAGCAGAGGTGACATATAGAGCGTATCGACAAGTATCCACTTGTGCTTCTCGTCTCCCAGCAAGTACTTCATGTCGTGATGGATGACATTATGCCCGCAAATGAAGTTTGCACTATTTAGAAATCTGAGAGCATCCTTTTTGTTGCCAGAATGAAAAGTTGCGCCATCCCAACGCAGAATGCCGATGTCATGGATGCGTTTATCTTTCACTCCCACTTCCAAATCGACAAAAGCATAGCGAGAAGCATCCTTTGACACTTCCTCGTGAGCGTTGCTTTCGCCACTTATTGTTTCTATTATTTTGCTCCAGATGGACATTCGTTTATTATTAGGGAATGTATTAAATGAAGAATGATGAATGAAGAATGAAGAATAGGAGTTACCTTTTCTTTAGTGAAAAGTGAAAAGTGAAAAGTGAAAAGTGAAAAATCGCGCTGACGCAGTAGGGAAACCGCAAGCGGAGAAGGTATCTGGCCTCCCCCTACAGGGGGAAGAGAGGGGGTCTCATTTTTTCATCTCCTTTAGCACCTTGACAGCTTCGGAGACGGAGTTGATCATTTTGATGACGACGCGGTTTTTGCCTCCCACTTCCCGCATATCGCAGACTCGGGAATGATTCATCACGTAAGCGATAATCCTGCTAAAGACTTCGCTCTGATAGAAGACGCTCTGATTGTTGCTTACGAGCTGCATCTGAAGCATGTGCTGCTTGAGCATTATCTTCTCACATCCAAGAGAGCGGCCGAGACGACGGAGCATGACCACCTGCATCAGTTCCTCTCCTTCATGCGGAACAGGTCCGAAACTGTCTTCCAATCGCTTGCGGTAAGCATTGAGGTCATCGTCAGATTCGATATTGTCGAGCTCGCGATAGAGCAACATTCTCTCACTGCTTCCCGGCACATAGGTGTCTGGGAAATACATTTCCATGTCGCTCTCCACGTTGCAATCATCCACGAAATCCTCGCCGGTAAGTTTTTCTCCCTCAGCCAACTGCTCTGAATATAAATCCTGAAATTCATCATTCTTCAGTTCGTTGACAGCCTGCGAGAGAATTTTCTGATAGGTCTCATAGCCGAGGTCTTCCATAAATCCGCTCTGCTCAGCTCCGAGAAGGTTTCCTGCACCACGGATGTCGAGGTCTTGCATAGCGAGATTAAATCCGCTTCCGAGGTCTGAGAATGTCTCCAAAGCCTCCAGACGACGTCGGCTTTCGGCAGGAAGAAGAGAGAGAGGCGGGGCAAGGAGATAGCAGAAAGCTTTGCGATTGGAGCGTCCCACGCGTCCTCGCATCTGGTGAAGGTCGGACAATCCGAATCGGTGGGCATCATTGATGATGATGGTGTTGGCATTAGGAATGTCGATACCATTCTCCACAATCGTAGTGGAGAGGAGCACATCATAATCATGATTCATGAATCCGATGATGATTTTCTCCAGTTGCTCCGGACTCATCTGTCCGTGACCGATAGCCACTCGGCAGTCAGGCACGGCGCGTTCTATCTGTCGTGCCAAAGATTCGAGGTTTGAGATGCGGTCATTGACGAAGTACACCTGACCGTTGCGGCTCATCTCAAAGTTGATGGCATCAGCGATAAGCTCTTGTGAGAATGATGCTATCTCCGTCTGAATAGGATGTCGGTTAGGTGGTGGAGTGCGCATGATGCTCATGTCTCTTGCTCCCATGAGTGAGAACTGCAGGGTGCGCGGAATAGGAGTGGCAGACATGGTGAGCGTGTCGATATTGGTCTTGAGCTGGCGTAGCTTCTCCTTTACGGAGACACCGAACTTCTGTTCCTCGTCGATGATGAGCAGTCCGATGTCCTTCCATTTCACGTTCTTACCGATAAGCTTATGCGTTCCCACGAGGATGTCTATTTTACCCTCCTCAAGGTCAGCGAGAATCTGCTTTGTCTGCTTTGCCGAACGGGCACGAGAGAGGTAATCCACGCGCACAGGAAGGTGCGCCATGCGGTCGCGGAAGGTCTGGAAATGCTGGAAAGCGAGCACCGTGGTAGGCACGAGCACAGCCACTTGCTTAGAGTCGCAAGCCGCCTTGAATGCAGCTCTCACAGCCACTTCCGTCTTTCCGAATCCCACATCGCCACAGACGAGGCGGTCCATAGGGCGTGCGCTCTCCATGTCGGCTTTCACTTCAGCCGTCGCCTTCATCTGGTCGGGGGTGTCCTCATAGAGGAAAGAGCCCTCCAGTTCATTCTGCAGATAGCTGTCTTTCGAGAATGCGAAGCCTTTCTCATGACGTCTCTTGGCATAGAGCTTGATGAGGTCGCGGGCAATATCCTTGATGCGCTTCTTGGCGCGTTCCTTCAATCTGTCCCAAGCACCCGTGCCGAGAGTGGAGAGACGTGGCGGTTCGCCTGTGTCACTACGACGGTATTTGGAGATTTTATATAGGGAATGGATGGACACATCCACTTTGTCGTTGCCCTGATAGACGATGCGTATGACCTCACGATAAGTGTCGCCGACAGGCACTCGCATCAATCCTGCAAACTTACCAATGCCGAAATCCACATGCACTATGAAGTCGCCAGGCTCCATCTCCTGCAATTCCTTCATAGTCAATGCCATCTTGCCAGCGCGGGCAGACTGCGTGCGGAGGTTGTATTTGTGGTAACGTCCGAATATCTCGTGGTCGGTAAAGAGGCACATCGCCATATCTTTATCCACGAAGCCTGCGTGAAGAGTCTTCTCCACCTCCCCAATGTCGGCCTTGCTGATGCGAGGTGACGCTCCTCCCTCCGCATCGTCAGGCGAGAGGATGCTGCGCAGTCGCTCCACCTGTTTGCGTGAATCGGAGAGAATAAATATCTTATACTGCTGCAGGAGATAATCTTCTACGGTCTGTTTTAATAGTTCAAACTGCTTGTTGACAGGAGGTTGCGGGATGGTGTGGAAATGTATCTGCGCAAACTTTTTGCCTTGGGCTGACAGTTCGGTTTCCGAAAAGGCAGACTGTGAGAAAGTCACCTTCTTCAGTGCCTCGATGCTCTGCATGAAACGGGAAGGCGGACAGAGATTCAACGCCGCATTCATCTCGCGCCGTATCTCTTCCTGCTCCTGCTCTGTGGCGCCGCTCATGCGGTCTGTCATGGCTTGTGATGAGAAACCTTCATCGTATGTCTTTCCGATAACATCGCTAATAAATCTCAATCCCTGCGACACAATGATGCTTTCGCTATCGAGAAACTCGGTGAGAGGAATCTTTTTCTCATTCGACTTTGCCAGTTCGGGAACTATTTCAATAGTATCTTTTTTATCTTTCGACAACTGATTCTCTATCTCGAAGGTGCGGATAGTGTCGATTTCATCGCCAAAGAAGTCGATACGGAAAGGCAGTTCGTGACTGAAGGAATACACGTCGAGGATGCTTCCGCGCACAGCAAACTGTCCCGGCTCATAGACATAGTCCACCATGCTGAATCCAAGGTCGCTCAACTGATGCTCTACATCTACTATATCAATATTCTGATTGACTGCGAGGCGGATGCTTCTGTCATTCAGCACCTCCTTGCTTACAGCCATTTCAGCCATAGCTTCCGGATGAGTGACGACGTAGAGAGACTGCTCAGCCTGCCTTGCTGCAAGGCGTGACATCACCTCCGTGCGGAGAATCTCATTGGCAGCGTCGCGCTGACCGTATTTGACAGCTCTGCGATATGATGAAGGGAAGAAGAGCACATGGTCGGTGCCTAATAGCTGGGTCAGGTCTTGATAGAAATAACCAGCGTCGTCAGCATCGCGCAGAATGAAGATGACGGACTGCTTTATCTTTCCTGCAACGGCAGAAAACAATAAAGGACACGAAGAACCGGCAAGACCATCAATCATCAGATTCTTGACAGTTTTGCTCAATAAAGCCTTTGCCAAAGCCTTTGTCTGGGTGGCTTTGGCGTAATGGTTTAGCAATTTATTTATTTCCATCATTTCTAAACAATATGCAAAGTTATAAAAAAAAGAGTTAATAATGTAGGTTTGTGGAAATAATTTACTAATTTTGCATCAAAATAATCATAAAACCAAAATAAAGAAGGCAATCAGCCTGAACGAAAAAAGTAACTATCAATGAGTGACAGCGTTATAATTATCCCTACCTATAATGAAAAGGAGAACATAGAAAAGATTATCCGTGCCATCTTTGGCTTGGAGAAGTGCTTCCATATCCTTGTGATTGACGACGGTTCACCTGACGGAACAGCGCAGATAGTCCACAGACTTATGGATACAGAGTTCGGAGATCGCCTCTTTATCATCGAGAGATCTGGAAAATTAGGACTTGGCACTGCCTATATTGCAGGTTTCAAATGGGCTATAGAGCATAAGTATGACTATATATTCGAGATGGATGCCGACTTCAGTCACGACCCTAACGATGTGCCACGTCTCTATGCAGCGTGTCACGACGAGGGTTATGATGTTGCTATTGGTTCACGTTACGTCAGCGGAGTGAACGTGGTAAACTGGCCTATCGGTGCTGATGAGCTATTTCGCATCCAAATATGTGCGCTTCGTCACAGGATTCAAGGTGCATGACACCACAGCGGGATTCAAATGCTACAAGCGCAGAGTGCTGGAGACTATCGAGCTCGACAAGATTCGATTCAAAGGTTATGCCTTCCAGATAGAGATGAAGTTTACTGCATATAAGATTGGCTTCAAGATTAAGGAGGTGCCTGTCATCTTCGTCAACCGTCGCGTATCAAAGATGAGTGGTGGAATATTTGGCGAAGCTTTCTTCGGCGTAATGCGTCTCCGACTGGATGGATGGTTTAGGAAATATCCTAAGATCAAGGACTAATCGCTTGCCCATAAAATATCAATGTTTAATGTTGTGGTTTTGTCGTTTAGTGGTTTAGTGATTTTGTTGAAAGTATAAACAATGCAATCAACAAAACAACCAGACAACAAAACAACCAGACAACAAAACAACCAGACAGCACTAACGTATTGATAATCTTATTCTTTCGCATTAGAATGACAATAGAGGAAAATGGTCAGCAATCGAAGACCGTTTTCCTCTATTTTTATATCCCATCAATCCTCCCCAACCAGCAAAAGCCACTGTGCCAACGGCTTTTACCGTTGGTTATCAACGCCCGACTAAACGACAACCAACGTCATTTATCCAATCCATCATGGATGATGGAGAAGGTCTTTGCCATCAGAGCCTTGATGTCATTATACTCTGGTGAGGTAGGGTAGATAGGCTCGTGGATGGTGAGGCGAAGGGGATGATAGACAGCGAAGTGCATATCATGATTGCGAGGCATAATGTCATAACTGCCATTGATGGTAATCGGGACGATAGGGATGCGGAGCTCTTGCGCCAAGAGGAATCCTCCGCGCTTGAAAGGTCCCATCTCTCCCGTCTTAGTGCGTGCCCCTTCGGGAAACATTACTATAGACATACCGTTCTGAAGGGTGTCGTGAGTGTCGTCGTAAGTTTTCTTGATCTTCTGCGGAGTGCGCTTATCCACGGCAATATGCTTTGCTGCGCGACAAGTGGCACCTACGAATGGGATGCGGAAGAGTTCGTATTTCATCATCCATTTGAAGTTGCGGTTGAGGTAACCATAGATGAGGAAGATATCGAACGCGCCCTCATGATTGCTCATGAAGATATACTGCTCATCGGGACGAAGGTGCTCCCTGCCTTCCACTTTGACGGGGAGTAGAAGTATTCTTACCACTATCTTGCTCCAAATCTTTCCTGGATAGTATGACCAGAAATGCGCATTACCGAAATGCGTACCCAAGAGAGTCGCCCAAGTAAGGATGATAAGCGAAATGATTATCACCGGAGCACAAATAAGGAGTTGGTATATGTAGTAAAAATATTTCATGTTTCAATTCCTCATATTCAGGTGGTTGCAGTCGCTCCACTCGAATTATCAATATTGATGTAGGGAACGAACAGACTTCCTTTGCCTTATGAATGCTTGAAGAATATCTGTTCGCCTTGTGATTGCTTGTTGAAATTGCCGTCGCGTATTACAGGCATACCGCTGCAAATGGTGTCGAGCACTCTCCACTGGAATTGCTTTCCTGTCAGCGGACTCCATTTGCATTTGCTCTGGATGCAGTCCTCAGTGACGGTCCAAGGTTCGCCTTTGCGCACGATGGTGATGTCTGCCTTATAGTCTTTGCGAAGGAATCCTCTCGACTGTATGCCGAAGAGACGGGCAGGATTGTGAGCCATCAGCTCGACAAGGCGCTCCATTGTCAGCACGCCTTCATCGACGAGGGAGAGCATTGCGACGAGAGAAAACTGTATCATCGGCATTCCCGACATAGCTTTCGCTGCGCCTCCTTGCTTTTCCTCAATGGCATGAGGAGCATGGTCGGTGCCGATTGTGGATATTTGTCCGCTCATCAGTCCGTGGCGTAGAGCGTCGCGGTCGCTCGGCTTCTTGATTGCAGGATTGCATTTTATCAGCGAACGGAGTGTGGCGTAGTCGTTGTTGCAGAACAAGAGATGAGCCACAGTTGCCTCGGCAGTAATCATCGGGAGGTCTGTAGTGGCTGTGGCATCGGGGAAGATGGCTTTCAGTTCTGCTTCAGTGGTGATATGAGCGATGTGAAGGCGTGCTCCTGTCTGTCGGGCGAGGTTTGCTGCAAGGCATGAAGACTCAAGGCAAGCCTCTTCGGAGCGTATCAATGGATGGAACATCACATCCGGATCATCGCCCATCTGCTTCTTCACCTGCTCCATATTGCGATTGATAATCTCTGTGTCTTCGCAGTGCGACATGACCGGAAGGTGGAGGCGTGCGGCGGTTTGGAAAATCTTTATCAGTGCCCCCATCTTATCCACCAGCATATTCCCAGTGGAAGAGCCCATGAAGAGCTTAATGCCAGGAATCTCTTCTGCCGGCATCTGTGCCAGTTCGTCGATATTATCGTTAGTAGCCCCAGGGAAGAAAGCCCAGTTGATGTGGCTCTTTTGCTTTGCAATAGCTTGCTTCTCGCGTAGTGCTTCGATGCAGGTGGTCTGTGGCTTAGTGTTTGGCATATCAAAATAAGAAGTGACACCGCCGTATGCCGCTGCTCTGCTTTCCGACTCGATGTCAGCTTTGTGGGTCAATCCAGGCTCACGGAAGTGGACGTGAGTGTCGATAATGCCCGGCAGAATGTAGCATCCCTCAGCATCAATGACGTCGTAAGCTTCATTGTCGGGAGCCTGCGGAGTATCGTTGTCTTCGATGATGTCGATTATCTTGTCGCCTTTAACAATAAGAGAGCCAACGAAGTGTCGGCCCTCATTTATGATTGTTCCTTTTGATATGATGATGTTCATGTTTCTACGCTTGTTTTTAATTCATAATGCATTTTGAATTATGAATTATGAATTATGCATTATGAATTAAAGATTTACTTTCCCGGCTCTGCCATCTGATTAGGAGTAGGCGGAGCTACTTGCTCATTATTTTCCGGAACAGGAGCAGAAGTAGGTTCCTCCATGCCAGTCATAATGGCTTGATTGCGCTCAGCAGCCTGCATAAATTCCTTGACGTAAGGGTCGTTCTTAAACTTAGTAGTAGCCTTTGTCATCAGAGCATCAATCCAAGCATTTGTGAGAGGAATCTCCATTGCGCTGGTGACCATCTGGAAAACGTATGGACCGAGGATATTGTCAAAATTGTCTTCGATGAACGTAGTGACGATTTTGTCGCACTCCTGGTCGAGCATAGCAGCCTTCTGACTGAGTTTGTGGTTTACCACATCCATATCTTCACCGTCCATGATGGCGCGGCTCTGCTGATGACCGAGGTCTGCTATCTGATTGCTAATGCGATTATATCTCTCTATGAAGGCTGCGAGAGAGTCATTGAGAGGTGTTCCGGTGCAGGTCTGCTTAGCGGTATTAAACTGGATTACGATTTCTCCATCTTCGAGCACGATAGGCATGATGCTCTCATCGTCGATATAGAGCGCGCCCACCTTCACGGTGTCGAGAGTGCCTTTGAAAGTAAACTGTCCATGTACCACGTCGCATGAGTCGATATTCTTCAGTTGATCACCCTTCACGGATTTGAGGTAAAGCATTCGTCCGTCAAGATTCTGGACGTCAGAAGTGCCCTGAATATTGAAGGTGCTGGAACATGAAGCAAGCAATGCTGCTGTGAAGAGGAGGAAAAATATTCTTTTCATATTATTGTGATAGTCTAATTTATTCACACGTTTATTTACACGCAAAGATACAACGGATTACCGAAGTATGAAAATAAATTTATGCTTTTTAGTGAACAAAGCAAAGAATTATATTTTTTTTTGAATTGTGAAAAAATGAATAAATATGACAAAAAGTCAAGAAAAAGGTCTGTTTTTATATGAATAAGTCCTGATTATCAGAGGTTTCTCTCTTCCTTGCGAAATTCGTAAGACATTCTGTGGGTGGAATATAGTTCCAGAATTGCGCCTACGAGCAATGCCACCACCCAGTTGTGGTGTATATAATGCACATAGTTGTTGTAGCCATCGATGCTTGTAGCCATGTATGGGAAAATGAGATGGAATGTGTCTTCCAGCATGAGCAGTCCGGAGATGATGAAGCATACATCGCCGAAAATCATGATTTTGCGCAGACGGCGTATGGTGAAGTTATTGCCATCGTAGGTCTGGCTCATCTGTATAAGGGCAAAACTGATACATCCCAGGACGAATACGATGGTCATGATTTCAGGCATGAAGCCGAATATCTTGCATCCTACGCCGATGACCATCATTATTGCTCCAGCGAGGAAGATGTAGTTTTGTATTTTTGTCATTTGTTTTTGTTGATTTGTTTTTCTGTTGTTTTGTTGTTTTGTTGTTTGTAAGGTTTTCATTATACCCCCTAAAGGCAACAAAACGCTCCAACGATGAATATTACTCTGTCTTCTGATCAGTGCTCATGATGAATATGTCCTCATTCTCGCGCTTCATGAGATAGCGCTCGCGAGCCACTCGCTCTACGCCTTTCGGAGTGTTGATGAGTGCATCAAGGCGTGTGGAGTCACGCTCAAACTGCTCCTGATATTGGTTTATCTCAGCTTTGAGTTCATTGATTTGCATATTCAGAATGGCGTATTTGCGCAAGCTTCCTTCGTCCACCACGCCTACGAGGAGCAAGCCTATGATGATGGTGATGAGATACTTGTGTCTGCCAATGTATGCCCATATAGTGTTTATCTTTCCCATGAAGCAAAGTTTATTTGATTTTGCAAAGTTACTTTATTCTGATGAGATAATCAAGAAAAGTGATGATATTTCAATCTTATTAACTTATTGGTTGTTGGTTGTTGGTTGTTGGTTGTTGGTTGACGGTTGTTGGTTGACGGTTG
>OBLI01003209.1_pt1 | contig 12841 bp, 11 predicted proteins | sample 1519701 | NCBI WGS metagenome assembly OBLI01 (sample SAMEA3663005, study PRJEB22513) | pig gut metagenome | biome: pig gut; feature: pig-associated habitat; material: faeces | place: France | collected 2012 | reverse complement strand
CATGCATCAGTACGGGATCGAACCAATACGGATGCAGCTGGTGTACCCGTTTGTCGATCAGGAGCCAAATATGGTTTTGATCGAAGGATTGCGGGGAGGCAATCCCAGACTGACGGTGGAAAAACCGCTGATCGTATACGAGTCAGAAGGAAAATATATGCCTGAAATCTATGATATTTACGGGTATTAATATAGAAAAAAGGTGATTACAGACCGGGAGGAAATTATGGGTCAGCCGGGAATCTTATATTTATGCGCAACTCCAATCGGCAACTTAGAGGATATCACGTATCGGGTACTGCGTACACTGAAAGAGGTGGACCTGATCGCAGCAGAAGATACGAGAAATTCCATCAAGCTGCTCAATCATTTCGATATTCATACGCCGATGACGAGTTATCATGAGTTTAACAAAATTGAAAAGGCACATCAGTTGGTAGAAAAATTGCAGCAGGGACAAAATATCGCGTTGATCACCGATGCAGGTACACCGGGTATCTCCGATCCGGGAGAAGAGCTGGTGAGGATTGCCATGGATGCCGGAATTGCGGTGACAAGCCTTCCGGGGGCAGCAGCATGTATCACGGCACTGACCATGTCCGGACAGGCGACGAGAAGATTTGCGTTTGAAGCTTTCTTGCCGAGAGACAAAAAAGAGCGTCTTCAGGTACTGGAAGAGTTAAAGCATGAGACCCGTACCATTGTACTGTATTCTGCGCCGCATCATTTGTTGAAGACACTTGAGGAACTGCATGAGGTGTTGGGAAATCGCGGAATCTCCGTATGTCGTGAACTGACCAAAAAACATGAAGAAGTTCAAAAAACGACACTGGAAGATGTCATTTCATATTATAAAGACAATGAACCACGGGGAGAATATGTCCTTGTAGTTGAAGGAAAAGCCTTGCGTGAAGTGGAAGCGGAAGCCAGAGAACAATGGGAATCCGTGTCACTGGAGGACCACATGGCGATCTACACAGGACAGGGATTCCCCAAAAAAGAGGCGATGAAGCTGGTGGCAAAGGATCGCGGAATGACAAAACGTGATGTCTATCAGGCGCTTTTGACGGAAGAAGCATAGGTATCAAAATACGTTCGAATAACGGAAAAAGGGGCAGGACCGATACGAAGCAGGGTCTGGTGGAAATCCAGATCCGTGTAAGCGTCACCGTATTTGGTCTGTGCTTCTTTTTTTATCTCTTCAAATTCGAAGGCACCAAGGACATACTTTAAGTAGTTTGCCGGAGATTGAAGTACAAGTTCATAAATGGACTCTGCGAGTGCTTCATCCACGATCCCATAGTCGCATAGAAATTCATAGACGATGTCCGCATCCCACCCTTCCCAGTGAACGCCCAGATCGATGGAGGCATAGAGCGAAAGGTGGATGATGTCCTGTAATCTTGCGATCATCGCTGCATTCTGTGAAAGACCGGAATACTTATAAGACAGGAGTTCTGTATAGGTGGCCCACCCTTCGGTGTATCCGGCAGGTTCATACAGATAACGGATCGGGAGAAACGCGTTTTCGTAGGAACAGTTGGTTTCATATAAATGTCCCGGAAATCCTTCATGTGCAAGGGTGGTAAACAGTGCAAGGGGAGAATTCTGTTTGGCCGGGTTGATGTAGATCACCGGTGTGGAGGCAGCGTCAAGGGGAACGGTCAGGTAAAAAGCGGGAGACAGGATATCCTGCATATCCGGCGATACCTGACGTACTTGAAAATCCGTCTCAAGGGAACTTGGAAAATCATGCGCTGTCTCATCCTGAAGATACTTCAACACGCCTTCCGGTGTCGAAGCCGGGAGTTGATAGGAGCTAAATTCAGACAAATAATCACTGTCTTTTTTTAATATAATCTCAAGTTTATCTATAGAATCTTGTCTGTAATCGGAAATAAGGTCAGCGATCTCCGAAAGACTGCGATCGGAGCCGGTAGAAGCGCGGACGACCGCTTCGTAATAAGCTTTGCCGTTTTTCAGGTGACAAAGTCCCCCTTCATACCGGCATGTCTCTTCCAACCGGGACATACACGTAAGCAGAGATTGATAGGCCGGAATGAGGCAGGTTTGGATCAGCTCCTGCTGCCGGTCCTGTAATGAGTGAAGCTCTTTTTTATCAAGATCCGGGAAATTCTGTTCCAGCCGTCTGGTAAAGCTTTCATTTAAAAAGGACAGGCCTTCTTCCGTAGAAAAACAGATTAGTTCCTTCATCACTTCCTGACAGACTTCATTCGGCATAAAAAGTCCTTTGGCTGATTTTTGTTCTTCATAGGTCTCAAGGTCTGAAAATAATCTGGGAACATCTTCGATCAATTCGAAGTAGCTTGCAAGATCTTCTCTTGTCTGCAGCCGGTATTCCGACAGCAAGATCGGAAGTTCCACCTGAACACCATGGATGCTGTCTAACGGTTCATCGTAATAAGGAAATCCACAAAGCGCGTCATTTGCCGTCACTATGGATGATAAACATTCCAGCGTGACCTGTTCGTCTAAGGTGAGATCCTTTTTCCGAAATCCTTCCAGTGCTGCCCGAAGATTTTCATTTTGCACATGCTCGACAGCATAATTCGGATATGCATCACCCAGACCGTATTCGGAAAGGGTAATGCCGTAATTTTGTGGCTGCGTCAGAAAAAAATGCAGACTGAGTCCGTCCGAGGAAAGTGAGCTGACAAAAAGATCGTTTGTAAAAGAAGCAAAATCCGCCTGCTTTTTCTTTTGAAAGGAGGAATTGGCAAAAAAAATCACACCTGTAAGAAGTAAGGAAATCATAAGCCCCAGAAACGACAGGCGGATCAAGTGGTTTGAAATTTGCTTCTTTTTTGGAATCATCATTGCATTTCCTGCGGGGCGTATGATAAAATAAAGCCCTCTAATTCAGAATTTAATTCATTGTATGCATGAAAAATCTTTTTATGATTTGACGTTACGATTCAAAGCCAAGGCAATTTGAATGATTGTGTCAAGTTTTCTATGAAAACTTGACATGTAGCGTCGGTCCATTTGCCGAAGGCAAATTTTTGAATGGACCGATGTTCCAATGGAAGGAGCAGAGAAATGAAAAGAATTTTTGTGCGCAAATTATTTATATTCATAATTCTATTCGTACTATTCACGCAAAACAAAACCCAGATGATGCAGGCTGTAAACATCGACTTGTATCATGAGACTTTAAAGATGGACGAAGAAGGAAATCTTTGTATGACAACTCATGATAAGAAGGCGACTTCAAATGTGACCTATCGTACCCTTGGATGGACCCTCAAACGATACAGCGGGGATATTATTGGAAACATGAGTGTCCGTTTAAAGCTGGAAGCCACAGGGACTGCAAAAACCGACCCGAATGATCCAAATTATATTTATAATTATTTTTACTGTGATAAAGAAGAAATCTTTGAAAAGATCGAATCCGTTTCACCGGAATGGGCACAGGAATTGTATACGGATGGAGGAACGGTTTATCTGGATGCAATTATGACAGTTGTGGAATCGGGGACAGTCTGTGGAAGTCTCTCCAAAGACGGAGCCACTAGCGGAGAAGTGTATTTTACATATTATGGAATCGCTGCGGCGAGAGGCTGGAATGACCCATACGCATTGAAGACGCACTTTAATAAAAGTGTCTATTTCCAGGGAAATCCGAATCTGCTGGGGGGCACCTATGTCATCAGCTACAGAGAGCTGACAGATTATAATGGCAATTCGGAAGTTCCGATGACTTTTTTAAATCTAGATGAGGAAGGCAAGCTGATCAAAGATAAGATGCAATTTCAACCTGCGGGATTGAGCGAGAAAAGATATGAATATGTCAAAACGAAAGTATCTGAACAGTATGTGGAAGATCAAATCCGGCAGAAAAAAGTATATGAGAAAAATGGCAGCGTTACGATCGATAATCAAGGCGGTAATTATCGCAAGGTCGTCATAATCTTTTATTACCGCAGTATCAGCAGTCAGGATGAGATCCAGTTTGAATATGGAAACAGTTACGCAGAAGACGAAAATGAGATTGTCATTGCCGCTATGCCAAAAAGTAGGAGTGCCTTTGAAGTCAGGGATGGAATTCCCACCGGCGAAGAAGTATACGCACGGGCATGTATGCAAAACTATTACCTGTCAGGAGTGTTACTACATCTGTCGGGAAGGGCAACCATTCCTGTAGATATCACAGTTGATACGGAAGTAACGGAAGAGATCGACGGTGAACTTGTAACACACATTGAATCTGAGACTTATCGGTGTGGCGTGAGCCGTGAATATTCCTATTATCGATTCAAAAATATTGATATTTATACACTCAAGGCGGCACAGGCGGAAAATGAAGCTTTCGCAGTGTCTCCGCTTGTACTCAAAGACATCCGACAGCCACAGGTAGATCTGGTGATGAATCGAGAAACATATATGGAGATCCGGGGTGTGTCCGGATATCTGAGAGGACCGGTTTCTCATTCGCAGATCCAGGCATATGCTGAGTCGATTGCCGGAGAGATCCGGGTGCGGAACGATTTTTTATCCATTATGGGTGAAGTGCTTCTGAATGGGGATTACAGAGAAAGAGAGACAAGCGGTTTATCACTGAGACAGACACCAAGCATGCAGACCGTTGAAAGTGAAGGAGTCAATCTGCCGCACACGAACGAAAATGGAAACCATGTAAGCAGAGGGTATGGAATCTACGAATCATACCAGACAAGGGAAGCGATTTCAAAAAAAGTAAAAAAAATAAATGATCTCATGATCCATACGCCGGTGGTGTGCAGGGGAAAGTGCTCCAATGATATTGCCAATAATCAACAGGTTGCCCCGACTGAGCATGCATCATTGATTCTTGGCAGAGATTTCTATGTAGGAATTGATACTTACGGAAGACACCGGGATATTTTGGGTTATCAGACCAGAGAATACGAAAAATATACAGCTCAAAAACAGGTACGGTTTCCCTTTGAGGTTTATATCGGCGAAATCTATTATCCCCAAAATACATGGATCGAGATTCCCATATCAGCACATGCACTTGCTGTCTATCTGCCGATTGGCGTACGGGAAGGGGACTATCTGATCCTCTTTCGTACGATTGCAAAAAATGCACGGACCGATAAACAGATCGATTCCGGAGAAAAAGATGCAAATTGGAATTTATCATCTTATAGTGCCACGGATCAGATGAAGGTCACTGTACTGGGACGTGTCTACGATCTTGCGATCACAAATATCGTCGATTATCCGAGATGGCAGAGTGTGTTTGCATACGATCACAGACGTTACTGGATCGGAAAAAAGAATGCAGAAGGCACGGAATGTCTGACGCGCGTCCGGGACGGTATTTTTCCGATCTTATACGGAGATCACCCGTATAATCAGAATGCGGGACCGGTGGGACTGGGATATCGGGTTTTATTTCAGCTCAAAACGATCGGAAATATGAGAGACGAGACGGATCACATCATCCTCTATCCGACTTATTACTACCTGACGAAGGATGGCAAAAGTCGTCAAAAAGTCTGCTTATATGATGCCAAGACACTAAAAATGATTCGTCCCATCGTCCTGCTGGATTCTAAAAACCGAAGCTTTCTTCCAGTGACACATCGCAATGTCAGTCATGTGGGGATACAGCAGACATCTGTTCAGGTATGGTCCGGTGAATATCAATTGCCGGCGGATACGCGGATCGTGGCCGCGTCCTGTGACCTGGATCAGTACATACGGACACACGGAAACCGGATTTCGACACATGATTCCGTATTTTTAAAAGACGGATATCTGGTGGTACAATTTGAGATCCTGACTGTGGAAAACGGAAAGTGGCACCTTTCCTATATCAATCCGGAAAATGAGCAAAAGGGATACTGCAATATGTGGAAGCGACAGGGCTTCTCCTATGAGAGAGTGGATGCTCACGGAACGCGGTTTCATTTTTTGGATGGGGACTTCTTGTTATTTGACCTGAAACAGACGCTGCACCGGGATTATGAGAGCTGGGGCACGCATTAACCGGTCATAAGCCCTGCCAGAAACAGACTGACAGCGATTCCGGAAAAGGTCGAGATCAATGCAGCCGGCAGGATCCAACGGGATTTTTTGATATTTACCGACAGGAGATAGATCGACATTGTATAAAAAACAGATTCCGTACAGCTCAGCATCAGCGAAGCGCCCAATCCCTCATAGGAGTCGGTGCCGTATTGTTTAAAAATATCCAAAGCGAGACCGGTGGCGGCAGAGGAAGAAAAAAGCTTGACGATCGCAAGCGACAACAGTTCGCCGGGCATGGATAAAAAAGCGCGAAGAGGTGACAGTACAGTAGAAACAAAGTCCAAAAACCCGCTTGCCCGCAGGATGCCCACTGCCAGCAGCAGACCGACCAATGTGGGGAGAATGTCAAGCACGATCTTTAATCCGCGCTTGGCACCGCGGATAAAGCAGTCATAGATATTACAGTGGCTTAGTAAACCGTAGCCGACGATCAAAAAGAGGATGATCGGAATGATCGCATTGGAGAAGAATAAAAGAAAAGTCATAAAAACACCGCACTTTTTTCCTAATTATATGCAAAGAACTCCGGAATGTGACCCGGAAACTTTTTTCTGTTTTTACATATACATATGATACCGGGGTCAAAGTGATCAAATTTAGAAAGGATATGGCATATGAATCTTCTTTGGGGTTTTATGATTTTAATCGGTGTGATATTTGGTGCTGTAAACGGAGAATTGGGTACATTGACCGAGCAGATCCTCTCTTCTGTGGCGGAGGCGGTGAATCTGTCCATCGCAATGGCGGGAGCGATTGCCCTATGGACGGGAATCATGGAGATTGCGGAACAGACAGGAATCATCTCCGGTGTCACACGGGCTTTGCATCCATTGCTCCATTTTCTGTTTCCGACTTTGGAAAAAGAAGGAGCGGCAAAAAAGCAGATTGCCACAAACTTCATAGCAAATTTTTTCGGACTGGGCTGGGCTGCCACACCGGCAGGGTTGGCAGCTATGAAAGAACTGCAGGTTCTGCAACCATCTGTGCGAAAAGATGAGGCCAGCGATGAGATGTGCACGTTTCTGGTGATGAATATCTCTTCTCTTCAGTTGATACCGATCAACATGATCGCATACCGCACGCAGTATGGAAGCACCAATCCGGCGATCATTGTCGGACCCGGTATTGCCGCAACTTTTGTCAGCACGGCAGTTGCATTTTTAATTTGTAAGATCATCACTTCTCATCACAGAAAAAAGAGAGTATACTAGTATACAAATAAAGAACATACATTAAGAAAGGCGGGAATACGGATGACACAACAAATCGAGCAATTTGTAAAAATGGTGGAAGAATCAAATAACATCGTGTTTTTTGGCGGAGCAGGTGTGAGCACGGAAAGCGGGATACCTGATTTTCGAAGTGTAGATGGTCTGTACAATCAAAAGTATGATTATCCGCCGGAGATGATACTCAGTCATACCTTTTATATGAGGAAACCGGAGGAGTTTTATCGGTTTTACCGGGATAAGATGCTGTGTCTGACCGCAAAACCGAATACGGCTCATAAAGTATTGGCGAAGCTGGAAGAAGCCGGAAAGCTGAAAGCGGTGGTGACGCAGAATATTGATGGTCTGCATCAGCTGGCAGGTTCGAAAAACGTGTTCGAGCTGCATGGCAGCGTGCACCGCAATTACTGTCAGCATTGCGGAAAACTTTTTGATGCCCGATATGTATTGGAATCAACTGATCCGGTACCGGTCTGTGACGCATGCGGCGGCAGGATCAAGCCGGATGTGGTATTGTACGAGGAGGGACTTGATGATCAGACGATGCGCGATAGCATCTATTATATCAGTCATGCGGATATGCTCATCATCGGTGGTACGTCGCTGGCAGTCTATCCGGCAGCAGGTCTGATTGATTACTATCAGGGGGACAAGCTTGTTTTGATCAATAAAACGAAGACCCCGATGGACAGCCGCGCGAATCTGGTCATTCAGGGAAGCATCGGGGAAGTATTCGGGCAGATTCCGTTATAAAAAATAAAAGCTGCAAACACGGTGAAACTATACTCCTATGGTATATCTTACGACTTTTGTGCGTCCCGCATTTGCGGGCTTGAGCACAATCGGAGTAACGATATACCATAGGAGTAAAAGTTCACCGTGTCTGAATTATTGACAATATTAAGAAAAGGATTGGAAAACAGATGGAATATCATGTAGGTGATATCGTAAAATTAAAAAAAGGACATCCCTGCGGCAGCAGTGAATGGCGCATTTTACGGGTGGGAGCAGATTTTCGTCTGCAATGCTTAGGATGCGGTCATCAGATCATGATGGCAAGAACGCTCGTTGAGAAAAATACGAAGGGGCTTCGTTCACCGGAAGAAAACGAAAAAAATAAAAAAAATGAAAAAAGCCTTGCAAGGCAAGAAAAACCATGCTAAAATAGTGCTTCGTGATATATTATTCCTTGCTCATTCAATGAAAGGATGGGCCAGAGACCAAAAGGAGGTAAAGACGATGCATAAATATGAATTAGCACTCGTTGTGAATGCCAAGATCGAAGACGAAGTCAGAACAGCAACCGTAGAGAAAGCAAAAGAGTATATTACTCGTGCAGGCGGAACTGTAACAGACGTAGACGATTGGGGTAAGAAAAAATTAGCTTACGAGATTCAGAAGATGAGCGAAGCTTATTATTACTTCATTCATTTCGACGCAGAAGGTACTGCACCGGCTGAAGTTGAAAACAACGTTCGTATTATGGACAACGTACTTCGTTTCTTAGTCGTTCGTGTTGACGAGGATTAAAAGATAGGAGAAAAGTATGAATAAAGTAATACTTATGGGACGTTTGGTTCGTGATCCTGAGGTGAGATATTCTCAGGGTGAGAACGCACTTGCAATTGCGCGTTATACTGTAGCAGTTGACCGTAGATTCCAGAGACAAGGTAACGGCGGAGATGAACAGACCGCAGATTTTATTCCATGTGTTGCATTTGCTCGTTCTGCAGAATTCGCAGAAAAGTATTTTCACAAGGGAACTAAAGTACTTGTAACCGGAAGAATCCAGACCGGATCATATACAAACAAGGATGGTCAAAAAGTATATACCACCGAAGTAATTGTAGAAGATCAGGAGTTTGCAGAGAGCAAAAATGCCAGCCAGTCAAATGGCTCAGACGGAGGATTTGCTCCTTCAAACAGACCATCACCGTCCGATGCGGGAGATGGCTTCATGAATATCCCTGAGGGTATTGATGAGGAATTACCATTTGTTTAAAAATGATAGGAGGTAAAGAAGATGCCTTATAATAAGACTGACAGAGAAGGCGCTCCGGCAAAGAGACGCCCGATGCATAGAAGAAAAAAAGTTTGTGTATTCTGTGGAAAAGACAATGTAATTGATTACAAGGATACCAACAAGTTAAAGAGATATATCTCTGAAAGAGGTAAAATTCTTCCTAGAAGAATTACCGGAAACTGTGCAAAACATCAGCGTGCCCTGACAGTAGCTATTAAGAGAGCTCGTCACGTAGCATTGATGCCATACGTACAGGAATAATTTCTCGTATGCAAAGACCACTTAACAAATGTTAAGTGGTTTTTTTATGCACAAAATATTCTTAAATGACAGATGAAACAGAAAGAATTGCGAGCAGCTTTTTTTTGTTAAAAAATAGACAATAACATGTTAAAAAATAAATAAAATTCCGAAAAAGTGCTGAAAATGAATAAAAAGAGTTGAAAAGAAAAATCTGAGTAGTAAAATAAAGAACTTGGCAGAAGTATTTATGCATAAGTTTATAAGAAAGAAGGAAAAAATATGTTAGCACAAGTATTGGCAGTTATAATTTTTGTGGCGATGTTTGTTTTTATCGTCACAGAAATCTGGGAACGTCAGAATGTGACGCTGGTCTGTGGCGGACTGACACTGGTACTCGTATTTGGAGTAGGAATGAAAAGCATGGAGGCAGTGTGGTCAACATTAAATCTGAAAAGCATTTTTACGCTTCCGTTCTGGTATGCGGCAGGAGCAGCAGAAAGTGAGACGCATGGGATCAACTGGGCAACCATTATTTTCATTTTCGGAATGATGGTTATGGTTGAGGGAATGGCACGCGTGGGATTTTTCCGCTGGCTGTGTATGAAACTGGCAAGACTCGTAAAATATCAGGTAATACCACTGTTTGTTACCTTTATGATCTTGTCATCTGTGCTGGCAATGTTTATCGATAGTATTACCGTTATCTTGTTTTTGGCGGCAGTGACGATCGAGCTGGCGCAGTTACTGAAATTTAATCCGGTTCCGATGATCTTATCGGAGATCTTTTGCGCGAACCTCGGCGGCTCGGCAACGATGTGTGGAGATCCGCCAAACATCATTATTGGAACATCACTTGGTTATACATTTGCAGACTTTGTGACGAATACCGGATTGATCGCACTGGTTTCATTGATCGCGGTATTGATCTATTTTTACGCAATTTTCCACAAAGAGCTGGCTGCAGGCGCGTCAGAGGTAAAAGATCCGTCCGCTTATCCGGAACCATCTTCTGCGATCACGGATAAAAAAGGCTTTGTTATCAGCACATTGATCTTCTTGTGTGCGATCGTTCTGCTCGTCACGCATGCACAGACCGGACTGACGGTAGCCTTTATCGGCGTATTTATCACAATATTGACATTGGTTACCGCACCGCGTCACATCGGAGAGATCATGAAAAAGGTCGATTACAAGACGTTGCTGTTTTTTATCGGATTGTTTATCGTGGTAGGCGGTCTGGAAGAAACCGGAATTCTTGTAATTATGGCAGACTTTATCGGAAAAATCAGCGGAGGAAATATCAAGCTGATGATCGCAATCATCATCTGGATCTCTGCCATTGCCAGTGCGTTTGTCGATAATATCCCATTTGCGGCAACAATGGTGCCGATCATTGATACTTTGGCAGCTACACAGGGTGTGGATTTAGGTGTGCTGGCATACACACTGGCCATGGGAACGGACATCGGAGGAAGTGCGACACCGATCGGAGCATCCGCAAACGTAGTCGGAATTGCTACCGCTGCAAAGCAAGGATATGTGATCAAATGGGGAAAGTATTGCAAAGCAATGGTTCCCGCTACCGTTATTGTTGTATTGATTTCAATGCTTACTATTTATCTCAGATATTTATAAAATCAACATCTTGATGTGAAAAAAAAGGATTGACAAAAAACCCCCAAGATATGGTGTAAATGACCGATATTCTGGGGGTTTTACCTATTTTTGTAATGTGAAAAAAAGGTGAAAAAAGGGGAAAAGTGTGATATACTCATACTGTTTATTAGGAGGAACTATGAGTAATCAGAAAATAAAATTCAAAGGTGCGCTGAGGAATTTTTTATTCGCACCTTTTTCACTGATCATTATACTGATCGCCTTAAACATCTGCTTTTATTTCATAGATCGACAGGCAGGAATCGGTATTTCCCTTTTTATCGGGATGTATACGATCATCATTACCATTGATTATGTGCGCAATAAACCAAGGCTGGTGACGGAATTGGTCAATTTTGCCATGCAATACGGTACGGTACAGCGCAAGCTGATCAATCAGTTTGAGATCGCATATGCGCTGGTGGATTATAATGGAAAGCTATTGTGGGTCAACGAGCAGTTTGAAAACATGACGGGAAAGGATAAAAACTACCACAAATCCATCACATCTATCTTTCCGTCCATCTCAAAAGAACTGCTGCAAAGCGAAGACAAGATGGAATTGACACTGCAGTTGGACGATAAGTATCTGCGGGCATCAATGTCGCGGATCTACTTTGATTCCATGCTCAATCAGACGGATCTGGTTGAGATCGAAAGTGATCAGAACTATCTGACGGCCGTATATTTCTTCGATGAGACAAAGCTCAACCATTATATCCAGGAAAACGAAGATCAGAAAATGGTTGTTGCACAGGTATATATCGACAACTATGAGGAGGCGCTGGAAAGTATCGAAGATGTGAAGCGGTCTCTGCTTATCGCATTGATCGACCGAAAGGTGAATGCATATTTCAGCAATGTGGACGCATTGGTGCGAAAGACGGAAAAGGACAGATATTTTGTTGTGTTCCGTCAGAAGTATTTACAGCAGTTAAAAGAGGACAAATTCTCTGTTTTGGAAGATGTGAAGACGGTAAAAGTCGGAAATGCCATGGCGGTTACGCTCAGTATGGGAATCGGCAATACCGGCGCGACATACAGCCAGAACAATGAATATTCCCGTATGGCCATAGATCTGGCACTTGGACGCGGAGGAGACCAGGTCGTTCTTCGCGAGGGTGAAAAGGTCACTTATTTTGGTGGGAAATCAAAACAGGTCGAGAAGAATACAAGAGTCAAAGCCCGTGTCAAGGCACATGCCCTGCGCGGTATGATCGAAAGTAAGAATCGTGTCATCATCATGGGACACCAGATCAGCGATATGGATTCTTTCGGAGCCGCCATCGGTATCTACTGTGCGGCACGCACACTGGATAAAAAAGTACAGATTGTGCTGAATACCGTTACGTCTTCACTGCGCCCGATCAAGGAACTGTTTACGGAAGAAAACGGATATCCGTCGGATATGTTTATTACGCCGGAGCTGGCAATTGAGCTTTGCGATTCAAATACCGTAGTGATGGTTGTAGATACGAACCGCCCACAAAACACAGAATGTCCGGAAATATTAAAAATGACAAAAAATATTGTCGTTTTTGACCATCATAGACAATCAAATGACATTATCGAAAATCCGGCATTGTCTTATATTGAGCCATATGCCTCATCTTCGTGTGAGATGGTAGCAGAGGTATTACAGTATTTT
>OBLI01003208.1_pt1 | contig 12841 bp, 10 predicted proteins | sample 1519701 | NCBI WGS metagenome assembly OBLI01 (sample SAMEA3663005, study PRJEB22513) | pig gut metagenome | biome: pig gut; feature: pig-associated habitat; material: faeces | place: France | collected 2012 | reverse complement strand
TAGTGTAACATTTCAAGTGGAGTGCCTTTGTGGGGCATTCTTACACGAAAAAAGAAGGAATATACGGAGGAAAGAATGGAAGCAACTTTTTGGGCAATTGTCCCTACAATTTTAGCGATAGCAGTCAGTTTAATTACAAAGGAAGTAAATCTCTCTTTGCTGTTCGGAATTATCGTAGGCGGATTGATCTACTGTAAATTTAATATTTTTACGGCTGTGTCTACTATTTTAGATGTTTTGGGAGCAAAAGTCTATGGAAATATGAATGTATTGATTTTTATTATTTTATTAGGAGTCATCGTTCATCTGATGAATATGTCCGGAGCCTCCCATAAGTATGCACAATGGGCAGGACAGAAATTAAAGACAAAGAAACAGACACTTTTGGCTACCATGCTTCTTGGAGTGATTATTTTTATTGATGATTATTTTAACTGCCTGACGGTGGGAACGGTTATGCAGCCAATTTGTGATGAGAAGAAGATATCCAGAGAAAAGCTGGCATATATCATTGACTCTACAGCAGCACCTGTCTGCATTATGGCTCCGATCTCAAGCTGGGCAGTAGCCGTTAGTTCATCGGTACCAGAGCAGTCATCCATTGATGGATTTTTATTGTTTATCAAATCGATTTTCTGTAATTACTATTCCTGGCTCTCACTGCTTATGGTGTTATTAACTACCATCCTGGCAGTCGATTTCGGGAAGATGAAAAAGTGTGAATATGCGGCGGACATGGGAAAATATCAATATGAGAGCATCGATCAGCAGATGGAAGGGAAGGAAATTCCAGAAAATGGAAGAGTTTCAGACCTGCTTCTTCCAGTGATAGTACTCATTATATTATCGATTACCTGCATGCTTTACACGGGAGGATTTTTTGCGGGGAAGGCTTCTGCAATCTCTGCAATTTCCAATTGTGATGCAGCCACCAGCCTTGCGATGGCGGCCTTTTATGCGATTTTGTTCATTGGAGTTTTGTATCTGCCAAGAAAGATCATGACTGGAAAGCAGTACCTGGATGGACTGGTAGAAGGATTTAAAAATATGGTGCCAACGGTATTAATTCTTACTTTTGCGTGGACATTAAGTGGTATTTGTGGAAGTGATTATCTGGATGCAGGTGGCTTTATTGCCCGTACCGTAGTAGAATATCAGATTCCGCTGAGCCTGATGCCGGCAATCTTTTTTATAATTGCAATTTTTCTGGCTCTGTCTACGGGAACGTCCTGGGGTACCTTTGCGATTCTGCTTCCGATTACCATTTCAGTGTTCCAGAATCAGGTATCTCCGATCATGGTATTGACCATTTCTGCAGTTTTGGGAGGAAGCGTGTGCGGGGATCATGTCAGTCCGATTTCTGATACGACCATCTTAAGTTCTACAGGAGCCGGATGCCATCATATCAGCCATGTGGAAACACAGCTTCAGTATGGAATTGTGGTTGCAGCTGTCAGCTTTTTATCCTATGTGGTTTGCGGATTTATGGGAACCCAGCTTCCAGGCATGCCAATTGGGATAGTTGGAATTGTCGGATTTTTATTTATTATGAAGAAGAGAAATCATACTGAGGAAAGAGGTGCATAGAATGAAGAAAATTGCAGTTATTTTCCCAGGTATTGGATATACTGCTCAGAAACCGCTCCTGTATTATACAGCCTCTGCAGCGCAGGATGAGGGCTATCAGCTTCTTAAGCTGGATTACGGAGAGGACATCCATACATTTCGGGGAAGAAAGGAAGAAGAACTAAAGCCTTTGATAGAAAAAGCACAGGAAAGGGTAAAAAAACAGCTGGAAATCATTGACTGGGGACAATATGAACAGATTTTATTCCTTTCCAAAAGCATTGGAACGGTCATTGCCTGCTGGATAGAAAAAGAACTTGGAATCAAGGCAAAGCATTGCCTGCTCACGCCGATTCCTCTTACGATTCCTTATCTGGAAGAGGTGGATGGATTGTTCTTTGCAGGAACAAAGGATCCATACATAAAAAAGAAGATGATTGAAAAGGCAGCAAAGGATTATCCTCAAAAGACAGGAGAGATTTTCAAAGACTGTAATCATTCCTTAGAAAGACCGGGGCATACGGCGGCCAATGTAAAAAATGTAAAAAAAGTCGTGAAAAAACTAAAGAAGATGCTAAGAGAACCAAAAGCAGATTAGGCTTTAATGAGAAGTTGTTGCAAGAATTTTTGAGCAGCAGCTTCTTTTTTGTTGCATGGGGATATCACTCTTTGGAATTGATGTTGATGTGGTTTGGTAAAAATGCTATAATGCTTCTGTCTATATGTATAAAGATTATATAAAGCTTATAGTTTATACATAAAGAGTACATAAAGATTTGCTGCATAAAAGAGGCATTCTTGAATGTGATAAAAGGAGTGGAACACAAAATGAAGATAGTAATTATAGGTGATGGAAAGGTTGGACATAAGGTCGCAACAGAGCTTTCCGAAGAAAATTATGATGTGGTCCTGATCGATCAGAATGAGGAAAGAGTCAAGAAATCATCGAATACCTTAGATGTACTTTGTTTTCATGGGGATGGAGCAGATGTGGAGATTTTAAGGGCAGCAGATGTACAGCATGCGGATCTGGTCATTGCCTGTGCATCTTCCGATGAGTCTAATATGTTAAGCTGTCTGATTTCCAGAAGACTGGGAGCAAAACATACGATCGCTCGTGTGCGTAATCCTGTTTATTTTCATCAAATGGATATTTTGAAAGAGGATTTAAGACTTAGTATGGCGGTAAATCCAGAACTAGAAGCGGCCAATGAGATTTCCAGAGTACTGATATTCCCGGAAGCTACAAAAGTGGAGAACTTTGTAAAAGGAAGGGTGGAACTGGTGGAATTTCCATTGAAGAAGGGAAGTCCACTGGACGGATTGTCCTTAAAGGATATTTATCGAAAATATCAGATCAAGATTCTGGTGTGTGCGGTGCAAAGAGAGCAGGATGTCCATATTCCGGATGGGGACTTTGTGATGCGGACTGGAGATAAGCTTAACATGGTGGCCAGTCATCTGGAGCTGGAGCGTTTCTTTAAGGCAATTGGACATATTAGTACTAGAATTAAAAAAGTAATGATCATTGGTGGTGGACGTCTGGGATATTATCTGGCCAAACAGTTGGTATCTTTGAAGATGCAGGTAAAGGTCATTGATAAAGAGTACGCAAAGTGTGAAGATCTTAGTGAAAAATTACCAGAAGTAACAGTCATTCATGGCAATGCCAGAGAACATGAGCTTTTGATGGAAGAGGGCATTCAGGAGGCAGATGCATTTATTACCGTAACCGGCAATGATGAGGAAAATATGCTGATGGCATTATATGCGAAAATGCAGGGTGTCAAGAAGATCGTTGCTAAGGTAAATGAAGAAAATCTTTCTTCCATGGTGGATTCTCTGGGTATTGACAGTGTGGTTTCTCCAAAGCTTGCAACTGCCGATACGATTTTGGGTTATGTTCGTGCAAGACAGAATTCTTACAGCAGTGCCAATGTAGAGACTATGTACCAGCTGATGGGAGGACGAATTGAAGCAATGGAATTTCTGATTCGTGCCGATGCAAAATATCTGGATATTCCATTGAAGGATCTTCCAATCAAATCTAATAATCTAGTCGCAGCTATTGTTCGGGGAAGAAATGTGATCATTCCAGGTGGGAATGACTGCTTAAAACCGGGAGACAGTGTGATTGTGGTAACGAAAAATCAGAAAATACAAAGTATTGAAGATATTCTATCCATGGCTTTATTCCAGAGACCAGGGGCAGAAGGAAAGGACGCTGTACGGAATGAATTATAAAATGATCGTTTACATATTGGGAAAGATGCTGGGGATTGAGGCTGCAGTCTTGCTGATTCCTATGATTGTTTCCCTGATATATGGGGAGAACTGCTTTCGGTTCTTCCTGATTACCAGCATCCTCTTATTTATCTGTTCTATAACTATGACAAGAAATAAGCCGGAGAAAGCCCATATTTACGGAAAGGAAGGATTTGTCATTGTTGGATTTGCGTGGATCTTATGGTCTTTGTTCGGAGCCATACCGTTTACCTTGTCCGGCAGCATACCATTTTATCTGGATGCGGTATTTGAGACCATCTCAGGATTTACAACCACAGGATCTACGATTCTTTCTGAGATTCAGAGTCTGCCGAAAGGAATTCTCTTCTGGAGAAATCTGACCCACTGGATCGGTGGTATGGGTGTGTTGGTCTTTGTTATGATGTTGACCACGTTAAGCGATAAAAACGCCATGCATCTGATGAGGGCAGAGGTGCCAGGACCAGATAAGGATAAGATGATTCCTAAGGCAAGAGAGAATGCGATGCTGTTATATAAGATGTATTTTGTGCTAACAGCAGCAGAGGTTGTGTTCCTGATGTTTGGGGGAATGAGTCTTTATGATAGTATTCTCCATGCATTCAGTACAGCAGGGACTGGAGGATTCTCCAATCGTAATACCAGTGTAGCATTTTATGACAGTGCGTATATTGATGGTGTGATTACCGTGTTCATGATTTTGTTTGGAATTAACTTTAATATGTATTTCCTGATTTTGATCAAGGACATTCAGAATATATTTAAAAATGAAGAGCTACGAGCTTATCTGGGAATTATTGCAGGTGCGGTTTTTCTGATCACCATTAATATTACCCATATGTATGGAAGTGTGTTAAAGGCCTTTCGGTATGCATCTTTCCAGGTAGCATCCATTATTTCGACGACCGGATTTATGACGGCAGATTTCAATCTATGGCCGGAATTTTCCAAGTGCATTTTATTAATGGTCATGATGATCGGAGCCTGTGGAGGATCCACAGGAGGAGGGATGAAGGTATCCCGAATTTTAATGATTATTAAGAGCATTAGCAGAGAAGTGAAGCAGCTTTTGCATCCCAAATGTGTATGTGTGACCAGAGTAAATGGAAAGAAAGTAGGATCAGATGCTTTGCGTGGTGTTATGATCTATTTCTTTGCCTATATGATCATATTGGCGATTTCTGTGGTCATTGTATCCATTAACAACTATGATTTTGCTACATCCTTTACGGCAGTGCTGACGGCACTGAATAACGTAGGACCAGGAATTTCACTGGTAGGTCCGACCTGCAACTTTGCATTCTTCTCACCATTGACGAAAGTGGTGTTGTGCTTTGATATGCTGGTGGGACGTTTGGAAATCTTTCCATTTTTAATGTTGTTATCGCCATCCTTGTGGAGAAGAAAATTTTAGGATTATAAATAAAAAGAAGAGGTTCAAGCCGGTTGGTGATGCCTCTTCTTTTTCTAATCAAAAAGACAATCTGCTTTAATATTTAATATCTGTTGGAAGAAGGATAAGTCTTCAACCACGATGATGCAAAGCTTATCCCGTGTTCTTGTAACAGCCTGAAACAGGAGTTTCAGGGCCATATAATCGGAGTCAGACGTACCGGTGGCCTGTAACACTCCTTTTTCATTATACGTATAGGAACCGTCAATCAGAATGCAGACCCGTTCAAATTCCAGTCCGATTACTTGCAGGATGGCGGTTTCGTCATGGGAAATATCAAAAATCTGCTGAGGGTAAGTAAAACGGGTAAAATTAAAAAAGGTATACCCTTCCTTCGCATAAAAATCAAGAAAGCGAACAGATTCCAGAAAACGAGAGGCAAATAAGATGTCTACCGATTCATAAGTATAGCGATAAATCTTTCGTTTCAGATCAAAAAATGAAGTGAGAAAGGATGCCAGTTCCTTATTGGTACGAATTCGATTGGACAGTTTATAGGAATAATGGGTCATCGATGAAATTCTGGATGAGATATCCAGTTTAAATTCTTCATTGGAAAGTACCTGTCTTGGATCGTAGGAATAGATGCAGCTAATGTTATGAAGTCTGGCAGCAGCTTCGATGATCTGAAACCGGTCCTGATAAATACGCTGTGCTTCATCGATAAAAATATACTGATAGGAAGAAAAATCTGTCTTTTCGTTCAGGTCTGCAATGGATAGAACATCCATATGTTCAATGTGAGAAGCCAGATAATAATGTCCATTGGATAAAAGGCCGCAATGCACCATACAGATCCGGCTGGTTTCAGCACATGATTTTGCAATGTCATATAGAAGCAGAGTTTTGCCCGTTCCGGCGCTTCCAGAGATGCCGATCAGGGTGGGACTGTGTTCGGAATCCTTTAGATGGCAGAGAATGCTGTTCTTAAAATCTTCCTGCTGATTAGTCAGAAAATAATTATGATTTAGAAATTTTTCCGGTGTGTTCAGCGGAGAAATCAAATAATCAGAAGCTTCAAAAAGTGCATCAATGTCATTTCTGCATACATCTCCGAAGCTCATCATATCTTCCACTAAATGTTCAAAAGCACAGGGAATCAATCCTTTTTTCATATCCAGCGTGTAGAGAAGATTTTCTGAAGCCACATAGACATAAGATAAGATATTATTGGACAAATGCTGCAGATAATGCTGATTTTGCAGTAACTGTTTTTCCATATCCGTCTGTTTTACAGGCACACTTTTTAATTCAATATTTAGAATCTTCTTACAGTCAGAGGAAAACTTAAGCAGGTCAAATTCTTTGCTGATATGCTGAATGGTATAGGAATAGAAGAACCCATCCATGGCTTCTAAGGAGGTTCCAGAAAGAAGAAGGTGATCGACGAGAAGACATAGAGATAGCTGTTCATGTACTTTCATCCGTTTTTCTTCCTTTCTTCCAGACAGCATATTCTCATAACGGGAGAAAAGCTGTTCTTCCTTTACCTGAGATAGTAAATAAATATTCACAGGTTTCATAAGAATCCCCCTTTGCAGACTTAAAAATTCATTTCTTATCTATTATATCATTTTCAAATAGAAAAACGAATCCGTTATTAAAAAAGGGTAGACTTTCCCCTATATAACGAAAAAGGTGTCTTAATCTGGATAATTGGTCCGTTCCCAGAGGGAAAAGCTGCTGAAAAAGTCCAGAAATAAGAGAATGTGCATGATAATGTGGATTTTCTGCCAGAGGGAGGAAATCGTTCCCTGTCTTCGTTCGTGAATCAGACCTGCCAGTCCATAAGCGGAAGAAGACAATAGTACGATGTAATCCAATACGAATAAAAATGGCAAAAAGATAAATCCCAGGGGAGCCATGGCAAAGCCAAATCCCCATATGACGATTAAAATGTAAAATGGAATTAAATATAGTTTTGAATAGAAGTCCCGACGGTAGAGCTCTTTTACAGGTGCTTCTTTCTTTGTATAAGATAATGCATGAAGCATATGCCAGATGATGATGGCAACACAAATAAACATAATGATAATAGGATAAATAGCATCCTGCATAGTTGCGGACGCAACAATTTTGACAGCAGATGCCAACATGGCATACGCTGCAAGAACAAATAATATGGTTTTTTTCATGGTAATACCTTTCTATCTATATAAACACGGATATTTTTCCCAATTTAAAAAATGGGAAAATCAGTGGAAATAATAAAATCTTGATTATTTAAAAATAGGGCAATCTGGCAAAGGAATATTTGTCAGAAATTTATATTTGCTGCATTTTCGCATGCTCTTGTTTCAGTTCCTCCAAAAGCTTATGGGCATTCCAGGTCTGATTGGATGGGGTCAGAATAGCCTTATAGGGAACTGGCCCAATACCAGAACGACGAATTGCGGATAGAACTAGATCCAGCTGGGAGTTGCCAAGTCCACAGAAGACGAGCATGGGATCGGATAGTTCCTTGACAGGGGCTTCCTCAATCTCCACAGGTTCCAGTTCTTTTATGCCAGCGAAAACACCTATGGGTTTTCCATAATCCATAGGGTTTACCTGTTTTATGCGCAGCTTCATAGGAAGGAGCTGCTTTGCTAATTTTGTAAAATCTGTTTTTGAAAATCTATATAATAAAATGGTTGGTCTCATTTTGAATTCCTTTCTTTGATGCTTCCATCTACTAATAAGTATAATAAATATTTAAATACTTTGCAATTGTAATTCAATACCGATTATGCTACAGTTTCTTTAAAAAAAGAGCAGAAGGAAGGGATTGTATGTTGGCTGTCTGGTTATCTCCGGTTTATATTCTGGTGAATGTCTATTTTATCTGGCGCATATTAAAATGGCTGCACATTTGTCATGGTACATTTGGCAGCAGAAGGTTTCGTATTGGATTTTGTATTCTTTATGCATTTCTGGCTTTCACCCCGCTTACTTCCTATCTTTTCAAAGATGGAATGGCACATCGGATATTGAAAATTTTAAACAATTACTGGTTTGGAATTCTGCTTTATATGGGAATGACCATTTTTTTGGCAGATGGAATTCTTCTTATATTAAAAAAGAGCAGAAGGAAGGGAGCACAATGGATAAGATCCAGGAACGGCTTTCGTATCTACGGAGGAATTTGTATGGTACTGATTACGGCCGTATCTGCTTATGGTATTTTACATCCCAGGATCATAAAGAATAACCAGTATGAAATTCGAATTGAGAAGGAATATAAGAGCCGGGAAGCATTGACCGTTGTTCTGATCGCAGATCTTCATGTGGGATATAGCATTGATGAACTTCATGTAAAGCAGATGGTACGGAAGATCAATAGACAAAATCCAGATTTGGTACTTTTCGCCGGAGACTTTTATGATAATGATTATGAGGCAATTAGAAATCCTGAAAAAGTGGCCAGATGCGTTCAACAAATTAAGAGTCGATATGGAGTATATGGCTGCTGGGGAAATCATGATGTGAAAGAAGATATTCTGGCAGGGTTTACCTTTCCTCAGGAGGAAGGTCTGATCGATGATCCACGAATGAGAGAATTTATGGAAAAAGACTGTGGGATCGAGCTACTAGAGGATGAAGTGGTATTGATAGGAAATGATTTCTATCTGGTAGGAAGAAGAGATCCATCCAGATCGGAAAAGCTTTTGGAAACACGAAAAACAGCGGAAGAGCTTTTGGAAGGATTAGACCATAACAATCCGATTATTGTTATGGATCATCAGCCAAAGGAATATGAGAAACTTGAGAAAGCAGGAGCAGACCTGACGGTGGGAGGTCATACGCATAATGGACAGCTCTTTCCGTTAAATCTTCTTATGAAACGGATTTGGGAGAATCCATCGGGATATAAAAAAATCCAGAAGATGCATACGGTTGTAACTTCTGGAGTCGGGGTCTGGGGGCCGGCTATGCGAGTGGGGACCGATAGCGAGATTGTGACGATTACCGTTAGCTTTGAATAAAAAGACTTCTTTGTGATATGCTAATAAAAAAGAAATTTCGATGTGACAGGAGGAAATCAAAATGAATCAGGATACCATCCGCCTTTTACAGGAATGCAATGCAGGTGCCAAGATGGGGATAAAAACATTGAATGAAGTTATGGAAAACGTTTGTGATTCTCATTTACAGCAAATATTGAGACAGAGTCGGTCTCAACATGAAACCATTGAGTCTAAAACCTGTTCTATGCTGAAGGAAAGTCATCAAATGGGAAAAGAACCAGATTTTATGGCGTCAGCCATGTCATGGGCTAAGACCAATATGAAAATGGTTATGAAGGAGTCGGATCAAACCATCGCCAATTTAGTGACAGATGGGTGTAATATGGGAATTACATCCATAAACCGATATTTGAATCAATATGGCGAGGCGGATGCCCATGCAAAGAATATAGCGAAAGAGCTGATAAAATCAGAAGAAAATCTGGTAAAGGATGTAAGAAAATATTTATAGTGGTTTTTACGTAAAAGGGAGCTGCTGATTGATAAAAAATGAGAACATGTTATCAGTCAGTAGCTCCTCCTTTGCGTTTCAAAGCAGATTATAACATTTATTTAAGACCAGTATAGAGGAATTTGTATGGTTAGGCAATGAAAATATTTTATAAAAAGATTTTTGTTTTTTGGGCGGAAGTTCTGTATAATAATTGGCAGATTGCTTTGGCAGATTTGGATAGAAAAAGGAGATGAGGAATATGGCAGAGCAGGCAGCTGTCACTAAGAATGATTTTAGTAAGGGGAGCGTCTGGGGAAATATCATCGCACAGGCTGTTCCACTTACCATCGCACAGTTGGTACAGCTTTTATATAATATTGTCGATCGCATGTATATTGGGCATATGGAAGGAAGTTCATCCCTTGCATTGACCGGTATTGGATTGACTTTTCCTATTGTTATGCTGGTAATGGCATTTACGAACCTATTTGGACAGGGAGGGGCACCGCTTTGTTCTATTGCCAGAGGAGCAGGTGATAAGGAACGGGCAGAGGATATTATGGGAAACTCCCTTACCATGCTTCTTATGGCAGGAATGGCACTTACGATGGTTGGTTATGTGTATAAACGGCCAATTTTATATGCCTTTGGTGCTAGTGATGTTACCTATGTATATGCAGAGCAGTATTTAAATATTTATCTGGCAGGAACAATGTTTCTCATGATCAGTGTTGGCATGAACCACTATATCAATAGTCAGGGGTTTCCAAAGATTGGAATGCTTTCTGTTATCATTGGAGCAGTGACGAATATTATTTTAGATCCCATTATGATTTTTGGAATGGATTTGGGAATAAGGGGAGCGGCGTTGGCAACAGTAATATCCCAGTTTGTTTCAGCAGTATGGGTCATGAAGTTTTTATTGGGAAAGAAGACGTTGTTAAAGCTGTCATTAAAGTCTATGAAGCTTAGACCAAAGCTGGACAAAGAGATAATGGGACTGGGACTGACTGGTTTTATTCTTCAGGGAACCAACGGATTGGTTCATGTGGTCTGTAACGCGACCCTGAGTGTGTATGGGGGCGATCTCTATGTGGGAATTAATACAGTCCTTGGATCGGTCAGGGATATTTTCCAGCTTCCGATTCAGGGTATTACCGCTGGATGCCAGCCGGTACTGGGATTTAATTATGGTGCCAAGGAATATGGAAGGGTAAAAGAAGGAATTCGCTTTACTGCATTAGTAGGAAGTTTCTATACAGTCGTTGCCTGGATTTTGATTTTCCTGTTTCCAGAATTTTTTATTCGCATCTTTAATAATGATCCGGAGCTGATTCGATATGGAGTGACGGCATTGCATATCTATTTCTTCGGTTTCTTTATGATGGCGTTTCAATTTTGTGGACAATCGGTATTTACAGGATTAGGAAAGGCGAAGCAGGCAGTGTTCTTTTCTATTTTTCGAAAAGTGATCATCGTTGTACCGCTTACAATTCTGCTTCCGCAGATGGGAGAACTTGGGGTACATGGAGTATTTCTGGCAGAACCCATTTCCAATGCCATTGGCGGATTGGCATGTTTTACGACCATGTATTTAACCGTATATCGAAAGCTGAATTAGAAAAACTATAGAAAATTTGGATAAAACTATTAAAAAATATAAAGATTCTTGCAAGAATATGTGCAATATGATAGTATGAAATTAATGAGAAGGGGAAATAAAATTATTTTATTTATACATAGAAAGGAGAATGTAACGTGGCAAAATATGTAATGGCATTGGATGCGGGGACAACTAGCAATCGTTGTATTTTATTCAACGAAAAAGGAGAAATCTGCAGTGTAGCGCAGAAGGAATTCACACAGTACTTTCCAAAACCAGGCTGGGTAGAGCATGATCCGGAAGAAATTTGGTCTACACAGTATGCGGTAGCATTAGAAGCAATGCAGAAGCTGAACATTACTGCAGATCAGGTAGCAGCGATCGGTATTACAAACCAGAGAGAAACAACCATTGTCTGGGATAAGACGACGGGAGAGCCAGTGTATAATGCAATCGTGTGGCAGTGTCGAAGAACATCAGAATATTGCGATTCTTTAAAGGAAAAGGGACTTTCTGATAAATTCCGTGAAAAGACAGGATTGTTGATCGATGCTTACTTCAGTGGAACAAAGGTAAAATGGATTCTGGATAATGTAGAAGGAGCAAGAGAACGTGCGGAAGCTGGAGATTTATTATTCGGAACCGTAGAAACCTGGCTGATCTGGAAATTGACAAAGGGACGTGTACATGTAACAGATTATAGTAATGCTTCCAGAACCATGTTATTTAACATTAAGGATTTAAAATGGGATGATGAGATTCTTGCAGAATTGGATATTCCGAAATCCATGCTTCCAGAAGCAAAACCATCCAGCTGCATTTACGGCAGCACAGAAGCAAGCCTCTTTGGCGTAGAAATTCCAATTGGAGGAGCTGCAGGAGATCAGCAGTCCGCATTGTTTGGACAGACATGCTTTACACCTGGGGAAGCAAAATGTACATATGGTACAGGAGCATTCTTGTTAATGAATACAGGAACAGAGCCAGTATATTCTGACAATGGTCTGGTTACAACCATTGCCTGGGGACTTGATGGGGAAGTAAATTATGCATTAGAAGGTTCGATCTTCGTTGCTGGTGCAGCAATTCAGTGGCTGCGTGATGAGATGCGTCTGGTAGATTCTTCGCCAGATTCTGAATACATGGCTACAAAAGTAGATGATACGAATGGATGTTATGTAGTGCCTGCATTTACAGGTCTGGGAGCTCCATATTGGGATCAGTATGCACGCGGTACTATCGTAGGAATTACCCGTGGTGTGAACAAATATCATGTTATTCGTGCAACCTTAGAATCTCTGGCATATCAGGTGAGTGATGTATTGACCGCAATGGAGGCCGACAGTGGTATTCGGCTTGCAACCTTAAAGGTAGATGGTGGTGCAAGTGCGAACAACTTCTTAATGCAGTTCCAGGCAGATATGCTAGGCGCAAATGTTAATCGGCCAAGATGTGTAGAAACAACTGCGATGGGAGCTGCTTATCTGGCAGGTCTTGCTGTTGGCTATTGGGCA
>OBLI01003207.1_pt1 | contig 12842 bp, 9 predicted proteins | sample 1519701 | NCBI WGS metagenome assembly OBLI01 (sample SAMEA3663005, study PRJEB22513) | pig gut metagenome | biome: pig gut; feature: pig-associated habitat; material: faeces | place: France | collected 2012 | reverse complement strand
TACAAGCTTCTTGTATTCGGCGATGACGCCACTCTGGAACTCTTCACGCAGCCGTGTGGATTTCCGCAGCTGCTCAGGTATCTTATCGAGACTCTAAACTTGGAAGTCACGAAACCTTATAGAATTTTTGGGGAATGAAAAATCGCGGCAGCCAGCGACCGCCGCGATTTATCGATTATGACATGTCAAGATCTTGCTCAAAATATTGCCGATGTCCCATACAGTGACAAACGGGCAAAGAATATCAGTTTTTAATCATGCGAAGGGTCGTTGCCTTGCCGTCGTTCAGCACCACATTGACCAGATAGAGTCCCGAACCAAGGCCGGAGGTGTCAATGCCGTCGCTGAAGTCGCGGTATGTCCCACAGAGTGTTCCCGACGTGCTGAAGATGTTGATTTCCCTTACCGTCAACGGGTCGTTGACATAGATTACATCGGTGAACGGATTGGGCGACAGCGTTACCAGCCCGTCAGCCGCGATGCCGTCTATTCCGCTATTCACTTTCGAGACAGTGCCGCTCATGATTGCCGGCGCATCGGCGTCGGCATATGCCGCCACGACGGCATAGCGGTAATCGCCTTCGTCAAGAGTCGAAAATGTCTTGTCAAGATGCGAGTTTTCGGATGTCGAGGCGATCTGCGTCCAGTCGGCGACATTGGCTCCATCGGCAAAACGGTATACCTTGTAATCGGCTGCGGGGCGAGAGATGCCCAGCCGGCCGGCGTTGGTCGGTGCCTTGGTGGATTCGCCGAGATTCTCGCCGTATGCGCGGAGCATCACGTGAACTCTCTTGAAGTTTGACATCGGGAATATGCCCCATTCGTAGTTATCGCCCGCGTAGAAGCACTGGCCCTCCTCGAAGGGGTATTCCTCGGTAGGCTCGGTTATGCCGATGCCGAGGAACCCGTCGCAGCTCACGGCAATCATGAATCCGTCGGCTTCGACGGGATTGCCGAGCACGTGGGTGGACCAGGCATTGTCGGTGAAGTCGACGCCGCGTGCCACATAAAGGATATTATTCACGTCAGGGTTGCCTTCGGCGTCAAGGCCGAAGATGAAGACGTTGAAGTTGTCGTGCCAGCCATACTGGTCGGTCGTGTACCAGCTGATTTCCTTGATCCTGGCATGGTTGTGGAACACCGTCGCCACGATCACGTTGCTCTGGCCGTGCGCCCAGCCGATGTAGTCTGACGGGACACCGGAGTCATACGAGAATTCTGGCATAGGAGAATCCCAGGATACGTTCACATCGTCGCCTATCTTCATGGCGCCGACATTATGGACGCGAAGAGGCTTGTCGGCAAGCTCCCAGTTCTTCTCCACGTCGGCCTCTACCTCAAGATCCGCAGTCTGCGCGATGAAGAAGTCGCTCGATACGCGTATCGAATATCCTGCTCCCGTGTCGGAGCAAACTCCTGCGATCTCGTAGCGGCCCTCGTCATTGCTGTATGTCTTGAAGTCATCGTAACCCTTGAGGACTACCTTCACGCCCTCGACGGGCTCACCCGTAGCCTTTGAGACGATGGTGCCCGCGAGCGTGTGACGCGGCAGCGCAACGAGAGTGAGGTCATATTCGGTATTCGCGTCCTTAGCCACGGCTTTGGCATCGGATGTCAGCGAATAGTAGCCATGTTTCGAGACTTCAAGAGCGACATCGCCAGTGGCGACCGTGGGAAGCGTGAATGACCCAGTCGCATCAGTGACCGCGCTGAGCTGAGTGCCGGCCACCTTGACAAGCGCGCCTTCCACTGCTCCCTCGGCGTCGGCAACCTTGCCCGATACCGAGCCTGCCTCGGCGGCAACCATATTGAAGCGGATTTCGGGATATACGGCGGCGGTGGTCGGTGTTGCTTCGCCGAGGGCTCCCGACTTGAAGGCAGATACATTGATTGATCGTTTTGTCTCCTTGTCGAGAGTTTCACGAATCATGAAATATTTGCCCAAGACAAACTCCTTGCCATATTTCCTGCCCATGATAACGATGTTCCCTCCTTTGTATTCATAGGGGGCGTCGAATGGAATCACAAGGTCATTCATACCCTCCTTCATATAGAGCGGGCCTTCGAATACCTTGGTGAAGCTGTCGGCGTCGACAAACCTCTCGTCACCGAAGTCCGCGCGGTCGGTCTCGCCAATATAGAACGACACCGGTTCGCTGAAGAATTCACTCTCAAGAGATGAGCGGAACACCATCGAGTTTATGACGCAGCTGTTGATGCCGAGTTCGTTGGCGTAATATACACTCTGCGACTCAGTGTCGACGGCGTAGAAATTGACAGGATAATACATCCCGGCCTTGCGTTCGCCCTCGGTGCCGATCTCTAATACCGAGTTGCCCTCGGGAAGGACTATGGCATGGAGGGGAAATGAAAGATCGTTATCGGGCGTCGTGTCATCATCCGACACGACCTGGGCGACAAGATGAAAGGCTCCGTCGGCATCGGGTGTCCATGCGAGCGGCACTGATTCTGATCCTGCCGCGGCGACTTCCGTTCCGTCGGCTGTCGCGATGACAGAGTTGTCGGCTGTATTGACAAGCCTGACCTTATAGTCCGCAACCGGATCTGCGCTATTGTTCTGGATTGTGGCGAGAAAGGTATATTCCTTACCTTTCTCAAGAGATGTCGGGCCGGTGAGAGTCGTAGCCTTCAGGTCTACGGTGGGACGCGTGCCTATAGACACATTGTCGACCATCGTGCGGATGGGATTGAAAAAATAGCTGCCCTTCACCTGATTGAAGACAAGACGGACGCGGCAGGTCTTGCCGGCATACTGGGGCACCGGAACAACCGCCTCCTGGTAGTCAAGCGACGGAGTGAGCTCCTGTTCTCCTCCCGGCTCGAGAGTGAAGACCGGAGTCCACGTCAACCCGTTGTCATCGGTCACGAGCGCCGTAACCTTGACTTCGTCGGCTGCTGTCGGGCCGTTCACCGACGAGCCCATCATGTCGGTGTTGACAAGCTGATACATGAAGCTGATCTTCGGGTCGGCTCCCATCTCGACGTAGTGGGTAGTGAAGCCCACGCCGCCGAGCTGCTCGTTCCTATCATCGGTCTGATAAAATGTTGTGCAATACCATGCGCGGCTCGATTCGAAACCGCCATAGGCCGAGACATTGCCTGAGCCATAACAAAGATCCCAGCCCTCGGGGCCGCCCAGTTCGAAATCCTCGAGACAATAGCCCGAGACACGGGCCTCCTTCACAGTGGCGAAGACGTCGATCTTCACCTCGGGAAGCGTCGGGTCGTTGGTGGCGATCTTCACATATCCGCTGTAGTCTCCGGCCTCGGCGGCAGTAAGCGTGATTGTGAACGATCCGTCCTGATATTCATCGAGCGTCACAGGCAGACCCTCGACAGTCAGTTCCGGGCTGCATTCCTTAAGGCTGACCTCAAGAGGGGCGTGGCCGCCGTTGCCGAATGTATAGTTACCTTTGAGCACGCCGGCACGCGTGTCGGTCGAGCCGAGGCTGACTTCCGAATTCCCGGAGAATACGGCGATTTCGCCGCTTGAGATCTTGAGGTCGTCGATGGCTGTGGAGTTGCTGCCCGCAGGCGAAATGCTGTGAAAGCCCATGCAGTACGTTCCCGAAGTCTCGGGCACGAAAGTATAGCCGTAATAACGCCAGTAATCGTTGTCGTTCTCGATTACCTCGAGATTTCTGGTCATTGCCCCGGGATTCTGGGCGTCGCCTATGAACACTTCGAGTTTCTCCATTACGTCCGAACCGGATACCGGGGGCATCAGCGCGAAAAACTCTATGGTGTATTCCGTGCCGGCGGTCATCGTGACTGCGGGGCTGAACATCCAGGAGTCATGGGCCGCGTTCTCATTGCCCATGATGAAAGCGTACTTGTATCCCGACACACCGTTGAGCGGCGTATCGCCGCGGCCGAGCGTTCCGGCCGACCAGTGGTCGGTCTCATAGCCGGGCGTCGCTGTCATCACCCAGCCCTCGGGCAGCTGCGTCCCGTCGTCAGGAGCACTTTCGAAATCCTCATAGAGGAATCCATCGATGGTGATTACCCGTGCGGGAGTACGCGCTCCCTTTACCTTCTCCATCGAAACGAGTCTTTCGGCATTGGATTTACCTCCGATGGCATTGGTGGCAAGCGCGCCGCCGATGCATAGCGGCAATGCGGCCAGAGCCATCATCTTGATGTAGGTCTGTTTCATAATGCTTGAAAATTAAGAAATAAAATGAGTATTGTCAATAATTCAGTCTGTCGATGAGCCGAATTAAAAAATTAATGATTAATTTTGCAGTGAAGTTAGATTAAAACTGCTTTTTTCGCAAAATCAGACGGCACGCCACCGTGTCAATTCAAGAATAGACACCCCGACGTCACTGTTTTATCTAATTTGACACGCCACATAACGTTGTAACAACAGCATGAGACCTTTGATAATCATAATGACAGTCATTGCAGCCTGTGTCGCCTCCTGTCGCGGGGCCGGTGCAGACCTCGATATGCTCTACCGGCAATATAAGGATGCGCCTATGTCCGATCTCAAACAGCTCGGGCAGGAACTCCTGTCGCGCAACAGCATCGACAGCGCCATGGCCGTCTATACCATCATATCCGACAGATATGAGACAGGCCGCAGGCTCGAAGACAAGGTCTACGCCGCCGAAGCGCAAAACAGCCTGGGCGTGCTGAGCTTTCTGAGTTCCAACTATGTTGACGCATATTCCCACTTCGTGACCGCAATAGAGATGGACGGACGCGCCGATGCGCCGGGTTACCTAAACCTGTCGGCCATATACCTTTATTACGGCGACCGCAGACGCGCCTACGAGCTCCTGCACAAGGTCTTCGACGAGGCCGTGGCCAAAGGGCATTATTACATGGCCTCCGCTTCTCTGATAAACATACTGACGGCCGACATCGACAGCACTGTGGTGCCTGAGGATTCTGTCGCCGACCTGATCCGCCGATACAACTCGCGCGTGCCGAAGACCGCCGACAATCCCGGCTGGGCCCTTGCCGCACATCTCTCGCGTGCCAGGCTTTTCGACATCAAGGGCAATTACGACGCGTCGATACGTGAATACAGGGAGTCGCTCGATGCTTCGGGCTCGATGCTGATTCCGGCGCGAAACCGATTCGCCTCATATATCGGTCTGGGCAAGACTTTCCAGAAGGCCGGGCAGACCGACTCGGCCGTACTATATATGAAGAAAGCGGAGGCTCTGGCCCGTGACGCAGGCTTCACAGAGTTGCTGATCAGCACCTATTCGTCGCTGCACGACATTTACGCCGAAGCCGGCAACCGGAATATGGCCGACGCATACCGGCATAAGAAACTCGAGCTCAACGACTCAGTGTTCAACACGCGTGAGTTCGGCAAGATTCGCGATCTCGAGATGTTTCACGAGACCGACCGCTTCAAGAAACGCATCAGCATGATGCAGATTGAGGAAAAGATGCGTCGCCGCACGCTTGTCATAGTCAGCATCGCCCTGCTGTGCGTGGCCGTCCTCTGCGTCCTGGTTTTCATGCAGAACCGAAACCTGCTACGCAAGAACCGAAATCTTTATGAACGCAACATGGCGGCCATGAAGGCGGAGGAGAAACTCAGGGAAGCTATTCGCTGTCAGCAGGAGACCGTGCGTCTCACATATGCGAGCAATGACGGCAAGCCGGAAAAGGCTTCGGAAAAATATTCGGGTTCCTCGCTGAGCGACAGCAGGGGAAAGGAAATCGAGGAGCGCATCATCGAACTGATGGCCAATGAGAAAGTGTTCTGCCGCGAGGACTTCACCATCAAAGATCTCGCAGGCCTCTGTGGCTCGAACACCAAATATGTCTCCCAGGTGCTCAACGAGCGAATGGATACCACCTTCTCGCAGCTTCTTAACGAGAGCCGCATATCAGTGGCACGCAAAAGATTCGTCGATTTCGAGCATTACGGACATCTCACCATCGAGGCTATTGTGGCGGAACTCGGATTCAAATCACGATCGACATTCTCGAAAACCTTCAAGCGAATCACCGGCCTGAGTCCGTCGGAATTTCAGCGTATGGCGCGGGAGAAGAGGAAATGACATGTTGCAAAATTAACACCAAAAAAAGAAGAATGCAAGAAACGGTCGAAAAAATCGACTCGCCGACCGATTTGTAAACCGTTGATAATCAGATAGATAAAATGTTAATAAATGTGAAATTCTCGCCAAAATTTGTAATATGCTGATTATCAGTGGTATAAGATTTGGTGCAAAAATGTAGAATTAGCTGACGAAATGTTAACATAGAGTCCTCTTACCGAACGTTTTTTTTACAATGAATTATTTGGCAATAAATTTGCTGATTTATTACTAATTGGTTATCTTTGCATCATGAATTCAATGGATTGTAAATTAGGAGAAATTCGTGTGGTGTATAAAACGCCCCGGTTTGAGTCGTTCTATAACTCGCAGTAATGAGTATCGCACTATTCTCTTCGCTATTGACAAACCAAATATCATAGAGGCACACAAATTATTCTACTAAATGGCTTTCTAAAAAAATCCAATAAAGATTACCGAAAACAAATCGAGATTGCTCAAACAATACTAAACGATTTAGAACAATGAGACAGTTAAATCCCGAAAAATTAGCAAAGCTCGCGACATTCAACCAACAGTTGAATGAAGATTATGGCAATCCCGGAACCTCTCAGCGTGAGGAGTTCCACGAGGAGGCTCTATCTTGGTATTACGGTCAACTGCTCCGCGATCGTAGACGAGAACTTAAAATGACACAACGTGAAGTAGCCGAAAAGCTCGGTCGAGAACAAAGCTACATTGCGCGTGTCGAAAGAGGTAAAGCAGATATTCAGTTGTCGAGTTTCTTCCGTATTGCAGCAGTTCTCGGCATACAGTTTATCCCAACATTTGCAACTGTCATTAAATAGTTAAGAGCGCGTTCCTTGAAACGCGTCAGTCTTGAAATGTTGATTGAAGGTATTGCCAAAAATGCTTAAAAGTGGCTTGAAATCTTGTTTATTAAAATGGCATTTTATATTTTTGCACAGAATTATAAAATGCCATTTTAATATTTATGATAAGCAAAGTTCAATGACCTTTACGACCCCAAAAATTTAAGGAACGCGCTCTAAAACGGGGTAAAATCTCCGAAAATTAACTTAAAAATGTTAAAAATCGCCTAAAATGGTGTTAAAAGCGAAAAAAATTGGTGATATATTTGCACGGATAAAAGAAAAAGTATTACCTTTGCATCGTTTTTGATAGCAAATACATTGTTTTATTATTTTAAAATTTTAAAGAAATGAAGAAATTAGTTTATTCTCTCGCTGTTCTTTTCGCAGTGTCTCTCGTATCTTGCGGTGGCGCTAAGGAAGCTGCTAACGATTCTGAGTCTGTAGCTGCTGAATCAACTGTTGTTGAAACTGCTGCTGTTGAAACTGCTGCTGCTGAAACTGTAGCTGCTGAGACTGCTGCTGCTGAGGTTGCTCCTGTTGAGGCTGCTCAGTAATCAGAACAGACTGAGACGAAAGTCAAGGTTAAAGGTATCGGTGATCCCCTCCGGGATTGCCGATATTCTTTTTGTGTCTATGGATGAGTATGGCAAACATCTATGGATTTGCATGGCTCTTACAAACAAATAGTGCTTGGGTTGGGACGAAAATTTGGTTAAGTCGGGCTAAATCACTATCTTTGTGGTGACTTTGGAGTGGAACGCCTGTTTTGCTCATAGAACCCTCACTTAATTGAAACACATAGTGTCATGAATAAGAAACTTAAACCGATTTTTATAGCCGGCGGTGTGGCATTGGTGGCTCTTATCGCCTTGGTAGTAGTGCTGATAGTCCGCAACAACAGCAACACTATAGCTATCAACGAAGCGCAAGCTCGCGCCGACAGCCTTGCCCTCGCCAATGATCAGCTCCTCCTTACCAATGAGTTTAATCAGCTCAACAATGACTTCTCTCAATATGAGGGTCAACAGATCTACCTGAAAAATGACTCTTTGGTGCAGCAATACAATCAAGCTCGTATGAAAGTGGAGGGCTTGATCCGCGAACTCAATGAAGAGAAGAGCAAACATGCCAAAGACCTCTCGGCAAGTCGCGCCAAGATCAAACAACTCGAGGGAGAAATCGCAACTCTCAAAGGAATCGTGCGCCACTATCTCGAAGAGATCAAACGCCTCGGCGAAGAGAATGAAGGCCTGAAGCAAGAGATCGAAAAGGTAAACCAAAAGAATGAAGAACTTTCCACACAGGTGACTCAAGCCACCACGACCAATAAGCAACTCACCGAAACAGTCCAACTCGCCAAGAAGCTCAACATCTCCGGACTCAGTTTCAAGGCCTATAACAAGAAAGGCAAAGTGGAGAAAAACATCACCAAGGCACGCCAGCTCGGTGCAAGTTTCACCGTGAGTCCCAACAACACTGCTTCAGCAGGCAAGAAAGACTTCTATATGCGAGTGATTTCCCCCGAAGGAGCGCTCTTGGGTGGCGGCGGCAGTTTCAAGATTGATGGCCAGACTGTGCAATCGACAGCCCGCCGCACTGTGGAATATGCCAACGAAGAACTTGCCGTATCCATCTATTGGGATGTCAACACCACACTGACACCCGGCGACTACACCGTGGAGATCTTCTGCGACGGCTATAGACTATCATCGCGCCACTTTACGATGAAAAAATAAAAAAAGATAAGATTTTTTTGCACGATAGTAAAAAAATTATTAACTTTGCATTCGAAACGAGGATAAAGGGGCGATGATGAGCCTATCGCGCTGACCTAAGATCCTGTTTCTTAAAGGATTGTCTTATGGTGTAATGGTAGCACTGCAGTTTTTGGTTCTGCCTGTCTAGGTTCGAATCCTGGTAAGACAACGAAATAAAAGGATGTATCTTTCGAGATGCATCCTTTTATTTTTTTATCCCCACTCTATTGGCTCAGCCGATAGAGTGGGGATAATGATTTTGTGCTACAAGAGCGAATCTCAATTATCGAGTAGCGATAACTTCGATCTCAACGAGAGCACCCATAGGGAGTGCCTTCACAGCGAAAGCAGAGCGTGCAGGATAAGGCTGAGAGAAAGTCTCACCATACACCTCATTCATCTCGCCGAAAAGGCTCATATCGGCGAGGAGCACAGTGGTCTTAACCACATTATTGATGTCGAGACCCTCGGCAGCGAGGATAGCCTTGACATTGGCGAGGCTCTGACGAGTCTGCTCTTTCACACCCTCGGGCATCTTGCCGGTGGCTGGATCGATGGGAAGCTGTCCCGAGCAATAGATCAGCGATTCTGTCTTGATGGCCTGTGAATAGGGGCCGATGGCTGCCGGAGCAGCGTTGGTAGCGATTGCTTCTTTCATGATAAAATAAAATTTAGATATTTCAAAAATTTGTTGTTCTTATTAAACCCTCAAATCATAAATTATGATTTGGATGACTCTCTGACATAATGGGGCATCTCTTCGGGCACCACCATAGAGATCTCCACAAGTCCCCCTACCGAGCCGTCGGCGAGACGCCAGGGTGTCTGATGGATGATTTTCTTCACCCCATTCTTGGAGATGGAATAGGTGTTCGACACCCCATCGCGTAGGAGTCGGCGGATTATCTCGCAAGCTCGCTCGGGATGATACTCGAAGAGTGAATGGCCGATGATATCGCCATACTTGGCGAATGTGGTGCGCGAGCGTTCATTCATATAGAGGATGATTCCCTCGCTGTCGCAGACTGTTACAGCACAATCAAGACCCTCTGCCCACTGAGGCAATACATTGTTAGGATCAATATCGTTACTCATCATAACTTTTGGAATTAAATTAGAGTTTTTTTGACTACAATTCTAATGTCGAAGTGATCGGCGTGCGCCGGAATACTATATAGGCGAGAAGTGCCGCCATGAATAGTGCCACATCGAAACTATAATATACGCCGACACTCTCCATATCGAAGGTGCAGGCGAGGAGTAGCAAGATGGGTACGCCGACCACTACATAACTTACTATCGAGATGCCGAGCAGGGGCTGCACACGAGAAGTGCCGCGGATGGCATTGATGTAGGTAAGTTGTGTGGCATCGAGGAACTGATAAAGCACCAGCGGCAGGATAAAGAGCATACCTGCTTGGATCACATCCGAGTCGCTATTGAACGATGAGATGAGATATCGTGCGAATATAGCCATCACCATCGAGGCGATAGCTGCCAGAAGATAGTTGATATGCAGTCCGGCACGCGTGGCAAGTCGTGCTGAGGCATCATCCTCGACTCCGGCGAAGTTTGCCACACGGATAGAGACGGCATTCCCGAAACTCAGATAGGTCATAAAGCCGAGTTGGCCGATGGTGTTCACAATCTGATAGGCGGCGAGTTGCACCTTCCCGAACCAGCCGCAAACCACAGCGCCAAACGACCACAGAGAGCACTCGATGCCGGTCTGTATCATGATCGGATAGGAAGTTGACCAAACACGGCGGCGCAATCCCGGGAGGGGGACTCGGTCGAAGAACCCTCGGCGGTATGCGGCATATCTGCGAGAGCAGAGGAGTGCCACAGCCAAGCCGATCACTCCGACAAGTCGGGAGATCAGCGTGGCGACCCCGGCGCCGGTGAGCCCCATACGCGGACACCCCCAGTTGCCGAAGATCAGAAGCCAATTGCCCAAGATGTTGAGCACTATCGAGGCGAGGATGAACCACATCGGCGTGCGTGTGTCGGTGACGCCATTACACATCTGTGAGAGAGAGTTGAAGAGCGACATCGGTATGATCGTGGCGAGCAGGGTCAGATAGTAGGGGCGGGCGATGGGGAGTATGTCGGGAGCCTGTCCCATCCGGTCGACCAGAAAATAGATGCCTGCCATGATTAGGGTGAAGCCTCCGGACACCAACAGGTTGACATGGATGCCGGCGCGAGTCACTCGCCCGCAGAGATCATGCTCGCCGCGTGAGTAGGAGGCCCCGACCAGAGGGGTCAACCCCGATGCCAACCCCGATAGCATCACCAAGGGTATAAGAAAGATGCTGTTGACGAATGCTGATGCCGCCAACTGATCGACACCGTAGGCGCCCACCATCATCGTGTCGGCAAAACTCATGATAATCACACCGAACTGCGTGAGCAATACGGGGAAGCCAAGTCGCAATAACTCGGCATATTCATGAGTATATCCTTTGACAAAAGCGCAAATTTGTCTTATGGCTTTCATGGAATAATCTGCGGATTCAGAAAATTTTTTATTATCTTTGCGAAAATACAAAAATATTCCCTCATATTCAAAAGATAAGTGTTAAAAATTTAAGGAATGCGCTCTTACCCTGTTGATAGTCAAAATAGCAGATTTTATAATGTGTTAAGGAACGCGCTCTAAAAGAAACATCAACCCCCAAAAAGAGAAATGATATGAAGAAGAGCAACAAAAATCTTACATTCTCCTCGAAGATAGGATTGATAGCTGCCACGGTCGGTTCGGCGGTGGGTCTTGGCAATATCTGGCGATTTCCGGCGGTGGCACAAGCCAATGGTGGAGGTGCCTTTTTGATCATCTATATAGGTTGTGTGATTCTATTGGGTATTCCGGTGATGCTGGCGGAGTTCTCGATAGGTCGAGCCGGCAAGAGCGATGCCATCGGCAGTATGAAGAGTCTTGGTGCCGGCAAGGGATGGCGCAGTTTCGGAGGACTTTCGATCATGGCTGCCTACTTGATCTTGAGTTTCTATATGGTGGTGGTAGGCTGGACAGTGGAATATCTATGGGAGTCGATCACCGGCGAACTCTATGCCAACGTTGGCCCCGACATGAAATCCACTTTTGCCGGCCACATGAAGGAATATATCTCCGACACATGGACTCCGATGGTGGCGACAGTGATCATGATAGTCATCAACATCGGTGTGCTGCTCGGAGGGGTGCAGAAGGGTATAGAACGTCTCTCCAATTGGTTGATGCCGGTATTATTTGTGTTGCTCGTGGTGTTCTGCATCAGAGCCTTAAGTTTCGAGAAGGCGCTTGAGGGATACACCTTTTTCTTGCGGCCCGACTGGAGTGTGGTGACTTCCGGTACATTTATCAGTGCCTTGGGTCAGGCCTTCTTCTCCTTGTCGCTCGGCATGGGGGTCTTGGTGACCTATTCATCTTATTTCCCCGGCGACACCAATCTCACGAAGACGGCTGTGACCGTGTCGCTGCTTGACCTGCTTGTGGCTGTGATGATGGGGCTTATCATCTTCCCGGCGGTGATGTCTTTTGGCTTGAATGGCGAGGGAATAGAGGGGGCAACTTTGGTGTTTGTTACACTCCCGGAGGTGTTCATGCAGATGCATGGCACGCAGATATGGTCGATACTTTTCTTCTTGCTATTGGCAGTAGCGGCTTTGACTTCGACCATCTCAGTGGCGGAGGTGGCTGTGGCGTGCATACGCGATCGCTTTAAAGTGAGTCGTCTCAAGGCGGTGCTGATAGTGATGTTGCCACTCTTTGTCATCAGTCCGATATGCTCGCTGTCGCAGGGAGCATTATCCGGAGTGACCATCTTCGGGTTGACAATATTTACCTTCCTTGACACACTTGCCACCAACGTGCTTCTGCCTGTGGTGTCGATCGGTCTCTGCATCTGGCTGGGTTGGTTTGCCCCGAAGGGTTTGCTCTCCGATCAGTTGAGCAATGCCGGTAGTCTGAAGGCACGCCTTGCCTTGCCCATAAGATTCATAATACGCTGGATAGCCCCATTGCTGATCCTGACAGTATTCATCTGCGGTTTCCTTTAGAGCGCGTTCCTGCGAGCGACAAGACTCTTTTTTTATTGTCTTCTGGTTTGCCTGATTTAACTGAAGCCGAGACACGCGCACGTACCACACCTATGCGTAGC
>OBLI01003206.1_pt1 | contig 12843 bp, 11 predicted proteins | sample 1519701 | NCBI WGS metagenome assembly OBLI01 (sample SAMEA3663005, study PRJEB22513) | pig gut metagenome | biome: pig gut; feature: pig-associated habitat; material: faeces | place: France | collected 2012 | reverse complement strand
TATATTGTAAAGTTACCAACGAGAGTGGAATACGCATCGGCAAGGGTGCGCATTTTGAGGAATTTAACGTGTATCACAAAGGCAAAAACACCTGGACAAAGCATCTGGATTTTATGATCCTGGACATCCTTTGCCTGGAGGTGTCATTCTTTCTGGCTTATGTTATCAGGCACAGAAGCACAGAAATGTTTACAAACTTAATATATGAAAATCTTGCGATCGTGTTGTTCTTTGTGGATATTGTTCTGCTTCTCGCACTCAATACCTTAAAGAATGTCTTGAAGCGTGGTTATCTGAAGGAATTTACAGCGACGGTCAAGCACGTCAGCCTGCTTGCGCTTGTGTCGGTTCTGTATCTGTTCTCCGTAAAGGATGCGGGAGATTTCTCCCGAATGACGTTCTTCCTGATGGCCTTTTTGTATTTGTTTATCAGTTATGGAGTGCGCATTTTATGGAAAAGGCATATTCTATTGCGCATCAAGATGGGACAGCAGAAGTCGATTCTGATTATCACAGACATGCAGCAGCTGCCTCGTGTGGAACGCGATATTCATAGTCATTCCTACGAGATGTTTCAGGTGTCGGGAATTGCAATTCTTGATCTTCAGGAGAAGAATGTCAGTCATAACGGACATTCGGAAGCTATGGAGAAACCGGCAGAAAATAAAACGATTGATAGTACGAAGAATGTGCCGATTAAGGTCGGTGATCGCATAGGGGAGATTCCGATCGTTGCCGGGCATGAGACGACGACCGAATACATCTGCCGCGAGTGGGTGGATGAGGCTTTTATCGATCTGCATGCACAAAGCACGCAGTTGGATGGTCTGGTCAACCAGCTTATGGAGATGGGGGTAACGATCCACATCAAACTGGCTGAGCGTCTGGCACTCAATAATCAGAAACAGTTTATTGAAAGCATGGGCAAGTACACGGTGCTGACCACCAGTATGAACACAATCTCCGGAACGCAGCTTTTCTTCAAGCGCGTATTGGACATTGTCGGAGGGCTCGTTGGCTGTATCCTGACCGGAATTCTGTTCCTGTTTGTCGCACCGGCAATCTATATCAAGTCGCCTGGACCGATCATTTTCTCACAGGTGCGCATCGGTAAGAATGGCAGGAAATTCAAACTGTATAAGTTCCGTAGTATGTATCCGGACGCTGAGGAGCGCAAGGCGCAGCTGCTTGCCAATAACCGTGTCAGTGACGGCATGATGTTCAAGCTGGATTACGATCCGCGTATCATTGGCTGCCGTCAGCTTCCTGACGGAACAATTAAAAAAGGCATCGGTAATTGGATCCGCGACTGGTCGATCGATGAGTTTCCGCAGTTTTGGAACGTCTTAAAAGGTGATATGAGCCTTGTCGGCACACGTCCCCCGACAGAGGATGAGTGGGAGAAATATGATCTGCACCATCGTGCCCGCCTCGCCATCAAGCCCGGCATCACCGGCATGTGGCAGGTCAGCGGCCGCAGTAACATCACGGAGTTTGAGCAGGTGGTCGAGCTGGATCGGTATTATATAACAAATTGGAGCATGGGACTGGATGTAAAGATCCTGGGGAAGACACTGGTGGTAGTGTTTGGACGGAAGGGATCGATGTGAGGAATTAGATGATATGATACGTATTTTGCAGGCCGTAAATATAATGGATCGGGCTGGATTAGAGACAATGTTGATGAATTATTATCGACATATAGATCGGGAGAAGATTCAATTTGATTTTTTGACACACAGAAGTCAAAGCGGGGCATATGATGAGAAAATCAGAAAAATGGGTGGAAAGGTATATCATGCACCGCGGCTATATCCAAATCAATATTCTCAATATTTTAGGTTTATGAAAAAATTTTTTGAAGAACATCCAGAATATAAAATTATACATTCTCATATAGATGCGATGTCATATTTTCCGTTGAGGGCCGCAAAAGAAAATCATATTCCTATCAGAATTGCACATAGTCACAGCTCAAAATTGGACAGAGACTTAAAATTACCAATTAAGTATATGGCTTTAAAAAATATTGAAAAAGTTGCGAATGTGAATTGCGCTTGTGGTAGTGTCGCAGGAAAATTCATGTTTCCAAATAATGATTTTCATGTGGTAAATAACGCAATTGAATTAAATTCATTCACTTTTGATGAAAAGATTAGGAATATAAAGAGACGAGAATTGAAGGTTGAAAATCAATTTGTTATAGGACATGTTGGAAGGTACTGTTATATCAAAAATCAAATGTTTCTTTTGGATGTATTTAAATATGTTTTAGCAGAAAGAGAAAACAGTCATCTTCTTTTGATTGGAAAAGGTGAGGATCAGGATAAATTAAAAAAGAAAATCCGTGATTTGGGAATAGAAAATAAAGTGTCGCTCTTGATTGACCGGGCGGATGTCGCTGAATTGTATCAGGCAATGGATGTGTTTGTGTTACCGTCATTGTTTGAAGGGCTTCCGATGGTGGGGGTCGAAGCTCAGGCAAATGGGTTGCCATGTGTTGTCTCTGATAAAATTTCCAAAGAAATTATGTTAACTAATAATATTATGATGCTTAGAATTAGAGATGGTGCACAACGGTGGTCAACTGAAATCTTGGATTGTAACCTTGCTAGAGATGAAAGTGCGAATGCGGAATTATCAGAAGCTGGATATGATGTTGAAATGGAGGCTTCCAAATTACAACAAATGTATTTTGAGTTATTAAAGCAGTTCAAAGTGGAAGGTTAATATGAAAGTTGCAATGCTTGGACATAAGCGAATTCCCGGACGCGAAGGCGGTGTGGAGGTTGTTGTGGAGGAAGTGTCCACAAGACTTGCTAGACGAGGAATCGATGTTACGGTGTATAATCGCCGAAAAAAAGGACTTGTGTTACCTAAATTTTATAAGGGAGTTCGTTTGGTTTCGGTTCCAACGATCGAAAAGAAATCTACGGACGCAGTGGTTTATTCGTTCATTGCTACAATGGCTTGCGTTGTGGGACATTATGATGTGATTCATTTTCATGCGATTGGACCGAGTTTTTTTGTTCCAATAGCACGTTTTTTTGGAAAAAGGACAGTAGTTACGGTTCATGGATTAAATTATAAGACACCTAAATGGGCTGGGATGGGGGCATGGTTTATTAAAAAGGGTGAGCAGCATGTCGCAAAATATGCGGACGAAATTATTGTCTTATCCAAAGCCCAACAGCAATATTTCAAAGAAAAATATAACAGAGATACCGTATTTATTCCAAATGGGACATGTATAAAAGAAAAAAGAAATGCGGATGAAATCACGAAAAAGTATGGCTTGAAGAAAGATGAGTATCTTCTGTTTTTGTCGAGGGTTGTGCCTGGAAAAGGTTTAGAATACTTGTTACAGGCTTATCGAAATGTAAATAGTAATCTCAAATTGGTTATTGCCGGGAATAGTCCGTTTATGGAAGAATACCATGCGAAGATTATGGAATTGGTGAAGAAGGATGATCGCGTCCTTATGGTGGGATTTGTGGCGGGAAAAATTTTGCAGGAGTTGTATTCTAATGCAAGATTGTTTGTTTTCCCAAGCGAGGCAGAGGGGATGCCAATGTGCTTGCTTGAAGCCATGAGTTATGATTGTCCATGTCTGGTAAGTGACATCCCAGAAAATATAGAAGTTGGAGGTCAATATGTGCAGAGATTTCGTTCTTGTGATGCAAAAAAATTGCAAAAACAAATTGAGAAAGCCATCAGTGAACCGAGACCGAAAGTACACAGTTCAGAGTATATAAGAAAAAACTACTCATGGGAGAACAATGTCTCAAGAACCATAGAGTGTTATGAAGAAATCCTGCGTCGTTAGGTGCGTTTGACGGATGAAATTTTTTTAGAGGAAACAATAGTGAAGGTAATCATAATTAATGCTATTTTATATACAAACGAAGAAAAAATTGTCAAAAAGGTAAACTCGGTAAAAGATTGTATGATTTGTGATTTGTGTAGTGCGTTTACAGAACGAGGGCATGATGTGACATTAATTGCTGCAGAAGAGTATAAGCCGATAGACGATGAAGGGTTTCCATTTCATATCGTTTGGATGAAGAGTTATTTTAAATTAATTTTTATAGCAAACAAAATTCCCTTTAATTTAGGAATCAGAAAATATTTGAGAAGTCATGATTTTGATTTGATCATAAGCAGTGAAGCGTTTTCGATGGACACATTTCTGGCTGCAATAACGTGCCCTGAAAAATTAATAATATGGCAGGAGATGGCATTTCATCAAAGGATGGCAAAACAATTGGCTTCCAAATTATGGCACAATGTTATTATAAGATTATTCTACAAAGATGTGCGTGTTGTTCCTCGTTCAGATAACGCAAAGGCATTTATTTCGAAATATATGACGAATGTTTCGCCTGTTATCATTCAGCATGGGATAGATCTTGCAAAATTTAATTATGAAATGAATAAAGATAGAACGTTTATAGTTTCTTCACAATTGATTGCCAGAAAAAGAATTGATTTAATAATTAAGGCTTTCTGCAATTTTTGCGCTAATTCCTCAAATGAGTTTGTTTTATATATCGCGGGAGATGGTGATCAAAAGAAGAACTTGGAATTATTGACAAACAGGTTAGGGATTGCAGATAAGGTTATCTTTTTGGGAAAAGTGCCACATTCAGAATTGATAGGATATTTGCGAAAAGCTATGGCAATGCTTGTTTATACACAGAAAGACAATAGTATGATTTCTATAGCAGAGTCAATTGCTGTAGGAACTCCGGTAATTACTACAAATGTACCGGATAATGCCAAGTATGTAAAAGACTATAATCTTGGAATTGTTTCCGATAACTGGGATTGGCAGGAACTTGATAAAATTGTTGCGGATAATCAGAGATATATTAGTAACTGTAAAGAGTACAGAGTGAATTTGGATAATAGACATAATGTTGGTCTGTTTATAGAAGAATTCAGCAAATTAGTATAGCTTTAGGAGAAAATTATATGATACCGAAAATAATTCATTATTGCTGGTTCGGTGGTCGCGAAAAACCTTTAGAGATTAAGATGTGTATTGATTCTTGGAAAAGATATATGCCAGAGTATGAGATTCGTGAGTGGAACGAAGGAAATTTTAATATCGAAAATTATGTATACGCAAAAGAAGCATATGAAATGAAAAAATGGGCCTTTGTGTCGGATGTAGTCAGATTAGCGGTATTATATCGGTATGGCGGAATTTATTTGGATGTGGATGTTGAATTTGTAAAGCCACTTCCGCAATATTTTTTAGAATATGATGCTTTTTGTGGATTTGAGTACACTATGACGGTGGCTCCAGGATTGATTTTTGGGGTGGTCAAAAGCCATCCGTTTGTTAAGAATATTTTAGATTCGTACACGAATGAACATTTTTATCTTCCAAAGGATGGAATGTATCAGACCATTAATCTGAGAATTACTGAGGCATTGACCAAACAAGGATTAAAGAAGAATAACGAATTTCAGAATGTGAACGGAATACGAGTATTTCCTTCGGAATATTTTTGTGGATATGATACGGATATAAGAGAACCGTTGATTACGGATAAGACAATATGCTGGCATCATTATTTAGGAACTTGGCAAAAGCTTTCTGTAAAGGGAAGATTTCAGAATATATTAAAAGGTATTATTGGAATTAATAATTATAAAAAGGTGCTATATTTTATTAGAAAGAAAAGAAAGTAGTTTATGGAATGGTTAGATGTAATTAAAGCAAAGTTAAGAGGCTCGATAAATCTTCATCAGTTAAGAAAGGATGGATTGATTGTCGGAAATAATTTCAATGCACAGCAAGGAACAATCATAGATCCTGGACATTGTTGGTTAATTGAAATAGGAGATAACGTTACATGTGCTCCGGGAGTACTGATATTGGCGCATGATGCAAGTATGAAAAAAAGCTTAGGTTATACAAAGATAGGTAGAGTATTCATTGGTAACAATGTTTTTTTGGGAGCTGGAACAATTGTTTTACCAGGGGTGAAAATTGATGATAATACAATAGTGGGGGCGGGGAGTGTTGTCCCATATTCATTGTCAGGTGGAGGCGTTTATGTAGGTAATCCGGCTCGAAAGGTATATGGATATTCTGAATGGGTGGAAAAGGAAAAAAACATGATGAGGGAAAGTCCAATTTTTGATGAAAGTTATAAGCTTGGAAATATATCGAATCAAAAAAAGGATACAATGAAAAAATTATTGTTATCAAAACATGGATATATAGTTTAAATAATTGATAGGAATATATTGTTATGAAGCTTAAATTAAAAATGAAAGTAAATTGGCAATTGGTATATTTGTTTTTCATGTTAATGCCATATTTGAAGCCATATAATATTACTTTAATTCCTTCTGTAGATGCAATTTTTAAGGTGTGGAAAATAGTTGCAACCTTTTTTATTATATTCAGATTCTTAAAAAAAAGACATATACTTCATGTTGAATCGGTCTATTTATTTATTTTTTGTGCAGTGTGGGGAGTGAGTCTCATAATAAATGAAGGACCGATTGTCGAGTACGGAAATAACATTTTGTCCATACTTGGAATGGTTTTGCTTTTTGAAGTTGGTTATAAAAATTCGATATTTAAAAAAAATATTACTTGTTTAATATATAATATTGGAGCTGTGTACCAGGTGTTAAATTTGATAACTGTAATACAAGGCTATCCGTTTGGCGCATATGGAATCAGGTTAAATGATAATGCTAACTTTTTAGGGGGAGATAATTATTCGGCATTTATATTGATTGCATTAGCGGGGATAATGTTTTTTTATGATGATTGCTATGTGGGAAAAATAAGAAGAAGAACATGGTGTTTTTCTTTGTTGGGATTAGCAAGTCTTGTGATTCCATTTGCTTTTACTGGAATTGTAAGTTATACATTACTTCTGTTGATGGTTGTGTTTCATAAATATCCTATTGTGAAAAAGTTTTTTAAATGGAAATATATATTCGCGGTTTGTTTGATTGTTATTCTGGCTGTTAGTTATTTTCATCTTGATGAGTTTCTCGTAAAAATGTTGAATTCAATGAATAAAGCAGGATTTAATGGTAGAAGCTTGATTTGGCCAATGACGATAACTGCAATTATGAAAAAGCCGATATTAGGCTATGGCGGATTAACAGAAGAGCAGGCTGGCACATGGTTGATAGCAGGGGCAAATCATGCACATAATTTTATTTTGCAATATCCATTTAGTGTAGGTGTAATAGGTACTTTTTTTATCATTCTATATTTTGTTAAAATTCTGAAAGGCTCAATGCAGTTAAGCAATCAATCGTGTAGAGTTTTATTAATGTGCCTTTCGGCATTTATGATATGTTCTTTTTTCGATTTTTATATTGGACTAATATATTTCTATTTGCTGCTTGAAATGATTTGGATTCATAAAATGGAATAAGTTATAGGGTAAGGAAATGAAAGAAAAGTCAAGAGTTTGTGTAGTTATAGTCACATATAATAGAAAAGAATATCTGATTAGATTGTTAGCTGCGATTAAAAAGCAGAATTATTTTGTGGATGGAGTTTTGATATTTGATAATAATTCTACAGATGGAACAGCAACATCATTAATAGAAATGGGATTGACATTTGAAAAAAGAAAAAATAGTCTATCGCAAGTAGAAAAAAATGGACGTACATATTATTGCTTTTTTAACAATGAAAATACTGGAGGAGCAGGAGGGTTTCATAAAGCATTACGAATAGCATCTGAATTGGGATATGAATACTTATGGTGTATGGATGATGATGTGTATCCACAAAAACAATGCCTTGAAAATTTGATATGCAATATGTCGGAATGTGTAAGGATTTGCGTTCCGACTAGAACAGATACGAGGTATAAAGACTATGCAGTTACAGATGTTAATATGTCAAATCCATTTAAGTATGGCATAGGTGTTAGAAAAAAAATGATTTCAAATGAGAAAATTAAGGGAGATACCATAAAAGTAGTCGATATGCCTTTTGAAGGACCTTTGATCGAATGTTCATTGATTAAAGATATTGGATTACCTAAAAAAGATTTTTTTATAATTTTTGATGATAGTGAATATGCTGCAAGAGCGTGCAAAAAAACCGACATATTATATTGCAAAAAAGCTATTCTACATAAACAAATTCTTTTACAGAAATCTGAAAATAATTTAATGAATTGGAAAAATTACTATGGATATAGAAATCAGATATGGTTCGATCGACATTATGGAAAAAACTGTTTGGTTAAATTCTTAAGACCCAAATTTTTATATTTGGATGTTGCATTTAAGGCGATAATTAAGAAAAAATATTCAAATCTAAATGTGATCAAAAAGGCATATAGAGATGGTGTCAATGATAAATTGGGAAAATTAGTAGAACCTGGAACTGAAGGTAAGAATGTATAAGTCTAAAGCATTAAAAACAAATTTTATAATGAACACCATCCTGACACTTTCGTCATTCGTTTTCCCGTTGATCACTTTTCCGTATGTGTCAAGAATCCTTCTGCCAGAAGGTACGGGAAGGGTGTCGTTTGCGACTTCGGTGGTTACATATTTTTTGCTGCTTTCGCAATTGGGAATACCGACATACGGAATTCGTGCCTGCGCGAGAGTCAGAGATGACCGAAAGGCTTTATCCTGTGTGGTACATGAATTGCTGGCAATTAATTTGCTTATGAGTGTGTTGGCCTATCTGTTGTTGGGCGGATGTGTTTTCTTGATTCCGAAGCTGAGAGTAGAAAAGACGCTGATTTTTGTGATTAGTTTTACAATCATTCTGAATGCGATTGGAATGGAATGGTTGTACAAGGCTTTGGAACAGTACACTTACATTACAATCCGGTCTGTGATATTTAAAGCGATTGCAGTAATTGCAATGCTTTTGATGGTCCGACAGAAATCGGATTATATTGTATATGGAGCTCTTACAATATTTGCGGCATCGGCATCGAATATTTGCAATTTTGTTCATGCACATAAATATATTGACTTTTTCCTAAAGGAAAAGTGTGATTTAAAGAAACATTTAAAACCGGTACTTGTTTTCTTTGCCATGTCGTGTGCCACGGTAATCTACACCAATCTGGATACGGTAATGCTCGGTCTGATGAAAGGCAATGTGGATGTTGGCTATTACAATGCAGCGGTAAAAATTAAAGGCATTTTGCTTGGAGTTGTAACAGCATTGGGAACCGTCATGTTACCGAGACTTTCTTACTATGTGGAACATGGGGAACAGAAAAAATTTGGGCGGTTGACGAGAAAAGCTATGAATTTTGTAATTCTCTTGGCGACACCACTGATGATCTACTTTATTTTATTTGCGCGAGAGGGCATTTTCTTCCTGAGCGGCGCGGCGTATGACGGATCAGTGATTCCGATGCAGATTATTATGCCAACCTTGCTTCTGATCGGAATGACGAACGTGATGGGAATTCAGATTATGATTCCGCTTGGGATGGAAAAGCAGGTGCTGTATTCGGAAATCGTAGGTGCAATCGTGGATTTGATTGTGAATGCGATACTGATTCCAAAGTATGCAGCATCAGGAGCTGCGGTCGGAACATTGATGGCGGAGTTTGTGGTATGGATCGTCCAAATGCATGCACTTAAAAATGTTACGGAAAATCTATACAAAAATATTCGTCTGGGAACGGTAGGATTGGCGTTGATACTGGCGGTCATTGGATCAATCTGGGTGAAGGGATTAGCGTTCGGACCTTTTATGAGGCTCTTGATTTCCGCGATTCTATATTTTACAATTTACTATATCGTTCTTCTATTAAGGAAAGAAGCGATTGCAAAAGAAATACTGGAACAGGGAAAACGATTGATTCACAGATAGTATTTATATTTAGTCTAGATAAGATTATGTGAATAGGGTATACTAAGAAAAAGTAACGACATTGTCGGACACATGAATAGATGCGTTTGAGGTGAAATATGAAAATAAACTATTTGATTTATAAGAATATTACAGAAGATTATACAATTGAAAAGGTTGATTTTCGAAGAAGACTGACTCTTTTGGTGGGAGCATCTGGAGTGGGAAAAACGCAAATATTGAATGCATTGAGACAGATATGTCAGTTCGCCGGCAATCGAAAGATGACTAGAAAGAATGCCTTTGAAGCTGAATTGGGGTTCGCTACGAAGGATAATAAGGAATATATATGGAAAATAAAGACGTCATTACAGGATAAGCGCCTTGAGGCTGATGTGGAAGGTATCGGAATCAGAGTGTTGGAAGAAAGTCTGTCATATACAAACGGTAATTTGATTTTTTTCAAAAATGAAGAAGGCGTTACAATCAGCGGATATGAACAGGTGCCAATGTCAAAAGAGAATGAGAGTCTTATTTCGCAATATCAAAATATGGCGAATGTGAATGAGGTTTATTGGGAACTTCGAATGATGGAATCTAGTAATTTAGAGGAAGATATGTCTGATTTTACACCATCGGATTTCTTCTTGGATGATGTCTCAAAAAACAAAAAAATAGGTATTGAATTGGCGGAACGTTTTGCAAGTAGTGCTATGGTGTCACCGTTTGTCCGATTTGGAACTATGAAACTTATTGAACTTCCAGAATATGCATCGATTCATGATAGTGCTTTGGAGCAGTTTCAGGATATTTTCCCGACAATTCAGGATATTGATTATGTTGAAAATGAAATGAATCAGTACGGTATTGCAATTAAAACGAATGATCATTGGGTTATGCAGAAAAATATTTCATCCGGAATGCTGAAATCATTATGGCATATTATCAATATATTAACCGTTGAAAAGGATGCGGTTATCATGCTGGATGAATTTGAGAACGGTCTTGGAATCAACTGTATTGATGTTGTAAGTAATATGATTTTGGAGGAACGACCGGACATACAGATTATTATGACGAGTCATCATCCGTATATTATCAACTGTATACCAATGGAGAATTGGCTGATCACCCGAAGAGTTGGAAAGAAAGTTCAGACAATCAGTGCACAGGATTATCACTTGGGGCAATCAAAACATGAAGCATACATTGAATTGATGAATCGGTTAAAGCAGGAGGAATTGCAGGGAATCGATTAGACGAAGGAGAAGCGGGCTAAATGAATTTTTATATGCTTGTTGAGGGAAAAAGTACGGAGATGGCAGTGTATCCTAGAATCATTCGTCACTATCGACCGGAGTATACGCAAGTATTTCTATTAGATGATATAAGAGAAAATAATTTTTTTCTGGTAAGCGGAATGGGAATTCCGAGTTTGTATGATCGCATTGCACCGTCCATAGAGGATATTCGTGAACACAACAGGATGAGCGAATATAAGATTGACAGTCTGGTTATTGTTTTGGATGCGGATATATATGGTTCGGTTGAGGCGACTTACGAAAAGGTTGTAAGGGAATTGCAAAAGGCAAACAAAGACGGGTGAAGGATGTAACTACACCAGAGTATTTTGAGGGGATGAATAGCAGAATCCTTGAAACGGAAGACGTGGCGTCATATAAGGCGTTCGTTGACTGGCTACAGACAATCTGATACAACCCATAAAGAAAGGAGCAGGCGAGGAAACCTGCTCCTTCTTAGTTACTGAAATGTAATTGAGTAACTGAGTAGTTAATTAGATAATTGTTTAATAAAATTGAACTACATACTCATTTTGCGTACGTCACATGCTATAGCAATAACATTATTCAATATCTACATTATACAGTGAAAAATGAATTTTGCAAGAGCAAAATTAAAAATTCTTAACTTTTTTGAAATTTTCTTAAAATTATGGCAATGGTATAAATTGTGGCTTTCTCCGGTCAAATACAGTATAGTAGCGGAATCCGGCATTGCGCAGGATATCCGGGACACTGGCGAAATCGTATGCTACGTGTTCCGGTGCATGGGCATCGGCGCCGATCGTGATGATTTCTCCGCCGAGTTCGCGGTAGCGGAGGATGATGTCCTCGGTCGGGTTCGGGTGGCCCAGACCGTATTTGAAGCCGCCGGTATTGATCTCTATGCCTTTTCCCTGCTGAATCAGTGTGCACAGAATTTCATCGATGACATCGGAATACTTCTTATAAGAATAATCCCGATTTTGGTTCGGACCATAGCGGACGACGTAGTCAATGTGTCCGTAGACGTCAAAATCCACATCGGTATGCAGATTCTCAAGGATCGATTCAAAATATTCGAGGTACGCTTCGGCCTCGGTGCGGCCTTCGTAGTATTTCGGGTAATACGGATCGATGCCGTGTACCACATGGGAGGAACCGATGACGAAGTCAAACGGGTAGCGTGCGGTCGCATCACGGTTTACATCTGCAATCTGTGGCTGGAGACCAATTTCAACGCCCCAGCGGATCGTGAACTGTCCGGCGTAACGATCGCGGAACTCCGCAACCTCCTTATAATATGCGTCAAAATCCAAAAGGAATAAATCCGGGTCATCCGGGTAATCATAATCAAAGTGATCGGTGAAGCAGATTCCGTCAAGTCCTTTGTTTATCGCGGCTTGTATCATTTCTTCGACCGGCGCATCGCTGTCACCGGAGTGGTGTGTGTGCATATGTGCATCGTAGAGCATGCTTTTTCCTTTCTTTCTCCATATATGTAATATGATATATATAAGTATAGTAAATACCGGTTGGATTTGCAACGAGGGAAAAGCACCATATTTACCAATCGGGACGCGTTAGAACATACGGAATGATAAATAATTAACAAAGTCATAAAAGGGACTTGAACTTTCGGAAATAATTGGGTAAAATAAAGGAAGCTTGGGACGCAAGTCCCATGAGACTATTTATTTACAATTCTAGGAGGAATTAAGAATGGCAGTAAGAGTA
>OBLI01003204.1_pt1 | contig 12848 bp, 24 predicted proteins | sample 1519701 | NCBI WGS metagenome assembly OBLI01 (sample SAMEA3663005, study PRJEB22513) | pig gut metagenome | biome: pig gut; feature: pig-associated habitat; material: faeces | place: France | collected 2012 | reverse complement strand
TATTAAATATAATTAATAATTATATTAATAATTATATTAATAATTATATTAATATATATAATAATATAATAAAAATTCTTTAATTATAAAAATAATTATCATTAAGGGTCAATTCGCAAAGCGCGGCGCCTTTAATAAAGTCTAAAAACAAATGAATTCTAAAGTAAATAAAATGCATGAATGAAAATGAACAACTTTCACATATAAAAAAAGTGGGCGAAATAGATAATATTTCGCGTGAAGAATTTGAATATCGTATTACTGAAATAGCAAAATGTAAACGAGATATCTGCTATTTCGCTGAAAAGTATTTCCGCATCATAAGCCTCGATTATGGTCTGCAGATTATTAAACCTTATCCGAAACAACGCGATCTCTTACGGTTTTTCGTCAACGAAAAGCGCAGTATCATCCTTTCTAGCCGTCAATCGGGAAAATGTGTTTGCAAAGATACAAAAATCAAAATTAAAAATAAAAAAACAGGTGAAATAGAAGAATTGACAATTGAAGATTTCTATAAACGATTTAAATTATAAAGTAAATAAATCTAGCATTACGCTAGAAAGGAAAATACGTTTATGAAATTTTTCGCACATTGTTGTCATTGTGGAAATAAATTTGAAACTGAATCGAAAAAAGCCAAATACTGCAGTTGGCTATGTAAAAAAATCGAAATCACTAAAGCTCAATTTCCAGACGGATCAGATTATGTCGAATGCAAAATATGCGGTCTGCGCGGCAAGTAGATCATATAGCATATAACAAAAGTTCATAAAATGACAATTAATGAATACTGCAAAAAATTTAATGTTAAATATGAAGATTTATAGACAAAAAGTTTGAGTATTCAAATGTCGACTAATATAAAAAAAGCTTGTGCAGAAGGTCGTTGCGGTTTTCAAAAAGGTGGATATAATCCGTCTAAGGAAGAAAACTGCCGAAATGGCCGTAATAGTGCATGGTCTATGAATTTCTATAAATATGATGGACTTTCTAACGAAGAAAAAATTGCCAAAATAAAAGAACTTAGCGTACGAGCGCAAACATCGCGTAATATCAGACATAATAATACAACTAAAATTGATTATTATTTAATACGAGGATATACTATGCAAGACGCGAAAAAAGCCCTACGTGAAAGACAGCGAACATTTACTGTTGAAAAATGCATAGCTAAATATGGAAAAGAAAAAGGCCTTCAAATATATGAAGACAGATAGAAACGATGGCAAAACACGATGAAATCGAAACCTATTGAAGAAATAGAACGTATTAATAAAGCAAAATTATTTAGTAACCGTAGAGGTTTTTCTATAATCAGTTAGGAATTGTTTGAAAATATAGTTAAACAATTGCATGGTCGGTATAAAAAAATACATTATGCAACTATTACGCCTGGACGTATTGACGGTGAATACATGGTATATAACGAACATACTAAAACTACATATTTTTTAGACTTTTACATAGAAGACAATAACAAGGTAATAGAATTTGATGGTGATTATTGGCATGGCGAAAAACGTGGAAATTAGAAACGCGATATAGAACGTGAAATAAATCTTAAACAATTGGGTTATAAAAATATAATGCGTGTTAAAGAACGAGATTATAGAAATGATCCAGATGCCGTCATAGCACAGTGCATTAAATTCATAGAAGAAAGCGATTTATGAATATTTCAGATACAGTATCTCGCAAATTTGTAGATTCAGTCGACGTGTAGGATTATGAAATCCTTACAGACTCCGGTTGGCATGACTGCGTCGCTGTGCATAAAACGGTTGAATACACGGTATGGCACGTCAAAACGGAGAATCATGAACTTAGATGCGCTGACGACCATATAATATTTATGGAGGGTATGCGCGAGGTTTTCGTGAAAGACCTTCAACCGGGCGACGTCATAATGACAGAAGACGGTGCCGAGCGAGTTTTATCCGTTTAGCCGGTTGAAGCATCGGAAAACATGTTCGACGTCGAACTAGCTGACGACACAGAACACAGGTATTATACCAACGGGATTTTATCGCACAATACTACTTCATATACTATATTCGCGTTGTGGACGCTGATATTCAATGCTGAGCAGCGGATAATGCTTCTGGCGAACAAGGCAGACACTGCGATAGAAATACTTTCGCGCATTCAGCTGGCATACGAATACCTGCCGACATGGCTCAAACCTGCCGTCGTCGTATGGAATAAATCAGAAATAATATTCTCAAATAAATCAGCAATCAAAGGTTTCGCAACCGCCAGTGACTCCGCTCGTGGTTATTCAGCTAATTGCGTAAATAAAGACAGTATCATTTATATACGGAGCAAATACTTAAAATGGCTGAAAATACCGATAAAGATAAAAAGGCTGAAAACAATAGCAAATATTCAGGGCTTTATTATGTCTCTTCCGAATATGATTACAAGATGTTTACTGAAATTCAAGAAATAATAGACAATCCTGGAAACAAATGCAATTACGTCAGAGCTATAAAAGCAAAAAAATATCTATTAGACTGGATAATGGGCAAAACTAAAGACATAAACGAAAAAAGTAGTCTTAAAACAAGAATATACATGATTTTGCATAATATGAATGAAATCCCGAAATGCAAGACATGCGGCAAAGATTTTAACGTGGATATCGTCAATAGAACAAGTGGATTCAGTGTATTCTGTGGACCGGCATGCGCGAACAGGGATAAAGACATTAGACGGAAAATAGCAAATACGAACACCTAGAGGTACGGCGTTGCCAACGTATCGCAGTCAGGGAAAATTAGAGACAAGGTCAAATCTACTCTTTTCACGCGATACGGCGTGGACAATCCCATGAAAATAACGTCGTCGGCCGAAAAGATAAAACAAACAAAACTCGAAAAATACGGCGACGCATGCTGGAACAACGCCGAAAAGGCTAGAAAAACCTGCATAGAAAAATACGGCGTAGAATATACGACGCAAACAGATCTGATGAAGGCCAAGTCCAGACAGACGTGCATGCGTAGATACGGTGTTGAAAACGGCGGCGGGTCTGCCCAGGCTAGGAAGAAAATAAAAGAAAGCAATATAAAGCGGCTTGGCGTAGAATACCCAATGCAGAACGCCGAAGTCAAAAGCAAAGCGAAAAACACGTTCATTGAAAAATACGGCGTAACAACTCCGTTCAAGCTTGAACGCGTAAAGCGCATGAACGGCGACAGAGTCAAAACGGAATCATATGAAAAATACATCAAAAACTGCGAATTCGACGAGCCCGTTTTCTCGCTTAATGAATACCTTAATAGCGGCAGAAACGAAAAGCTGTAGTTCAGATGCCGGAAATGCGGTAACACGTTTAGTTCGATCCATGACAGCGGTAGGCATGGCAGATGTCCGGAATGCTATCCTGCTTTTAGGGGTACGTCTGGCGAAGAACATGAACTCGCCGATTTCATAAAGGCTAACACGGCGTATGAAGTACTGGAGAATGTCCGCGACGTCATATCTCCGCTGGAGCTCGACATATACGTGCCGGGGAAAAAACTTGCCATTGAATTCGACGGCCTGTACTGGCACTGCGTCGGGAAAAAAGATAGAAAATATCATTTGGCTAAAACAGAAATGTGCGAAAAAGCCGGAATACGTCTTATTCACGTATTCGAAAACGAATGGCTTTACGGGAAAGACATAGTAAAATCCCGTCTGCTGAACGCACTCGGCGTCTGTGTCAGGACGCTGTTCGCCAGAAAATGCGTGATAGCGGAAATGAGTCCAGAAGACGCAAGGCTTTTCGTAGATGCGAACCATACACAGGGATATGTAAACTCAAGCATTAACATAGGACTGTTCAGCGGCGGAGAACCTGTTTCTGTAATGTGTTTTTCGAAAAACAGGTTTTCAGGCGCATACGAATACGAAATGACGAGATTCTGTTCGAAACTCGGATTTCGCGTTGTCGGCGGAGCAGGCAAGCTGCTGGCGTATTTTGAAAGGATGTATACGCCGAAGTCGCTTATAAGCTACGCCGACAGACGGTGGTCGTCCGGAAACCTGTATGAAAAACTAGGTTTCAGGTTTATCAGGAACAGTCCACCTAATTACTGGTATTTCAGAGGACAATCTCTGGTTCTCGAGTCGCGCGTCAAGTACCAGAAGCACAGGCTCGCCGGCGTCCTCGAGAAGTTCGATCCAGAAAAAACAGAAATGCAGAATATGGCTGATAACGGATATTACGCCATATACGACTGCGGAAACAAGGTATACGCGAAGGAATACTGACATGCTACACGAAATAACAAGATATCTGTACAGGTTTTCTAAAAAATTGTTCGGTCTGCAGATACTGACCGAAAACGGCTTTGAAGACATATCGTCCGTCAATGTGACAGAATCCACAGCAACAGTCGTCGTTAAGACGGCTTCGCGCTAGTTGACGTGCTCTAGAAAGCATATACTGATAGACGCTGACGGAAACGAGATATACGCGGCCGATTCACTTGGTCATGAGATAAAAACGGCTTCAGGCAGAACCGAAAAAGTAGTATCTGTAACTGACGGTGGAGAAACTGAGCTGTATGACGTATCCATGACGGACGGTACGTCGCATACATACTACGCGAACGGAATGCTGTCGCATAACTGCGTCATTTGCGATGAGTTCAGCTTTGTTCCTAATAATATTGCAAATAAGGTTTTCGAATCTATCTATCCTGTAATTTCGTCTTCGAAGAAATCGAAGTTCATTATCGTATCGACACCAAATGGCGCCGACCCGAACAACCTATACTATAACCTGTGGCAGCAGGCTAGTCAGAAGACGGCTGAAAAGAACAAAGAAGGATGGAGGCCTTTCAGGATGGACTGGTGGGACGTGCCCGGACGCGACGAGCATTGGAAAGAGATGACGATGGCGTCTATCGGCCAAAAGCGTTTTGCGCAGGAGTTTGGAAACGAGTTCCTTGCAAGCGGCTAGAGCCGCAAGCTAATTCCGGATGACGTGCTGGAGAAATATAGGATGGAGCTGTCGAAGATGAAGGCACAGGGCATAAAGCCGGTCGAACAGCAGATACTGTCCGAAGACGAGCAGCGCATCTACAAGTTCAAGATGTGGCGTGAATTCGATCCGTCCAAGACGTACGCAGCCGCGGCAGACATCGCCGAAGGCGTAGGCGGAGACAGCTCCGTACTGGACGTTTTCGACGTCACTGATCTGCAGAACATAACGATGTGTGCGAAGTTCTCGTCGAATGACGTATCGCTCGTGGAGTTCGCCTATGTGTGCTCGAAAATACTTCCGCTTTACGGATCTCCTCCCCTTTTCGCAGAGCGCAACGGCGTTTCGGCGGGAATGCTCGATTCTCTGCGCATTACGTACAAGTACCAGAACATCGCCAGGGAGTCACGGAACGGCGAGGCTGGAATCTACTCGCACGTCACGGTGAAAGGCCGTGCATGCCTCTGGACACGCGAAATGATGACGACGGTCGGCTTCGGCTTTGTCCTGCCAGACCAGGAGCTGCTTGACGAACTCGGATCATTTGTGAAGAAGGACACGAGTGGCCGCCATACGGTCTTTTAGGCTGCCGCCGGATCTCACGATGACAACGTCATGACGCTGGTATGGTTTTGCTGGGGTCTCAGCAAGGAGATAATAGACAAGTACTTCATAGTGGTGAAGTCGTTTACGTCACAGCTTGGCGAAATGTTGCCGTAGATTCTGATGCCGCTGAATCCGTATAGTGGTTAGCAGATAAAGGAGATATCGCAAGATCCGGTCTACCGCCGGTTTATTGAGATAAAGAACGAATGTCTTTCAGCGTATAATGCCGCTGTAGAGGCTGAGAAAAACAGCGAAAAAGACGTATTCCAGTGGAATCGCCAAAACGAACCCCAGTATTTCCAGGACGAATGGATCGGTCCGTCGTGGAACAGCGGAAGTATAGCTCCGCTTCAGACGTCTGTTAATCCGAACAATGTTATGCCCGCGTTTTTTGTCGGGTGACGTCTTGCAACGTCGCTATGGTCGCCGATAAAGGCATCATATGCATGTTCATTACAGCTTTGCTACCGCATATGCACGGCCATGACGTAGTCTTGACGTTTGTCGTCAATATATATCTTCCAACCGGCATCTCTGGATCCTTAGGCACATAGCCGAACAAACTCCATCGGCTGTCATGGTTGTATTGCAGTTCTATGCCTAAATCCATTCCACCCGGTTGATCATTCCCCATAACGCATACATTGCATTCGAACTAAGACGGAGCCAGTCGTGCGCACAAAAGTCGCGTTCCAGCTTCGGTTTTTGTTCTTCCGTAATGGATATCGTCTACTCCGATCGCGTCGAACCCGTCGACGTAAAACCATTTTTTTACTGCGGCCGGGTGCTCGTCGAGAAACAAGAACGTCTGTCGAAGGCTTCGTTTCGTAAAGTCGTCTTCGCTTTCGGCCGTCTCGACCAGACGCCGCAGCAACGAGTCCTGCGTAATAAATATCGTCATAAGCGCGCCTAGTTCGTTTAGTTCGAGCGCCGTATCTAAGGCTCGTTCTCCGTACGCGTCTTCAGGTTTATATTCAGAGAAGGGAATTCTGCGCATTCTAGTTATCAGCGTGTACTGGTCTGCTTCCTGATACCTGTACGTCCGCGCCTGATTGCGTTCTAGTTCTTTGTCTATCATATTAAACTTTTGTATATTCAGGCTTTGCCTGGCTGAATTTCTTCGTCTAGATTCAACTAAACGTAGTCGTCTGTTTCTGGGTGGTCTGTATATTCATGTACTTCAGTATTTCCTGAATGAAATTGTCATCCCGCCAGTCGTATTCATCGCACCGACAATGCCGATCTGCATAAAGCTGCTTTGAAGGACCAAGCATCGAATCTTCTCCGTATTTCTTCCTGTATTCTATTTCGGCTTCAAACTAACGCACGTCTGGACCGTTCTTGACAACTTCCTCGAAATAATTCTGCTCAAGTTCGTCTGGATCCAATCTGCCGAACATCCGTATTTGCCGCGCATAATGTCCGGCCTTCTCAAGCTGGTCCTGTGTAAACTCCATATCGTCTACTTGCTAGGCAGTTTTGCCCTGCATAAGCGAAATCACGTAGTCTTCGTACGCTTTTTCGGCATTGGTCAATTTCATCTCGTCTTCTTCTGTCATGTCTTTATTCCGGCTATTGCGGCTTTCATTTTGATTTCTTCCCAACTTAGGTTTTTCCACGCCATGTAGAAGTCAAGAATCATTTTATACGCCAGATCTTTTTCAATATGATGTCCGGTCATATAAGCGCAGCCTTTCCTGTTCGCTTTGCTCTTGAAGTATACGGCCCATTCGCGGTCTGGGCCCTTATAGCTGGACCAGATCGGAGTTTTATGCCTTACGACAAAATAATACGGCGTACCTTCTACAGCAGAGCAGTACGCCGCGTATATCTTCGCCCTTTTCTCGTATTTCCCAAGACGTCTCATACTATTTCGTCGCAAATCCCGTATTTCAGGCACTGTTCCGCATCGAGATAGAGCTTGTCGTCCTTCAGCATCTCTTCAAGCCTTTTCTTCGGAATTTTAGTATGTTCCGAATATATCCTGAGGATTTTGTTGAAATGCTTTATGTTGTTTTCGGCTTCACGCTTAAGCTGCTCGAAAGTCGAGAACTCGGCGCCGGCGCACCCTAAGTGCAGTAGATGATCGGAATACCTCGACATCGTCCGATGATCGCCGTACGCGGCCAGTATTGATCCGGCTGAATAGGCAACGCCTATGACGTGCGTATGTATTGATATGCCTTTACTTTTCGCGACGTCGAGTGCAGAAAGCAGCCCAAACAGTTCATACGCGTCTCCGCCGCATGAATTGATGTATATGTGTATGACTGGATCCTTGAACGCCTCCATCTGGTTAACCATCGACATGACGGCATGTATTACTTCAGTCGAAATTGTCGAGTCGAATTCGCCGAGTATGTATACATTACCATCGTCTGTCACGAAATTCCGCGACTTCGCGTTCTAATTCCGCGTAGGCGTCTCTGTCTTCTTGTCTTCTGTCTTCATAGCTTTTTACTTTATAAATTTTATGAAACCTGACTTCTGTTTCGGAAGCCTCCTAAGTAGCCATAAATATAATGTCTTGTCGTCGAGGCGTTCAAGCGTAACGTAATTGTCCATCACTATCTGTCTTACGCGCGGATCTGGACTCATTGTCATATATTTGCGGCAGATGAATCCGGTGAAATCCTTAAAATTCGGATCTTCTATATGACGACGCCAGGTTTCCTCGGATTTCGTCACAAGGATGTTGTTCATCGCGTCGAAAAGCATATTAGATCTTGCCATACGTCAATCCTATATAAATTTTACATAAATTTGGCGAGAAAGATACTATGTTTTCAGCGTAGCATAGAGTTCACTTCTGCTGCCCGTTCTGGCGGCGGTTTGACGCCGCATATGTCGGCCGCTATCCGGAGATACGCCTGCATTTCTGGAACTTTAGAATCCGGATCTTTTTCTATTTCGACGTCTATTCTTTTCTGACGCTCTATTTCGTCGTTAAAAACGTCGACTAAAGCCGTTTCGCCTCTGCACGCGGCTTTTACGCATTCTGATTCAGCGTTATCAAGTATTTCTTTTCCGAGATGAGCCCGCAGCGTCATATGCCAGAAATTGTCGTCTAGATCGTCTTCTACGTCTTCATAGGCCTTATCCATTATGCGCTTTTCGGCTTCGAGATCGAATTCAGGAAAAAATCGATCGAACAGCCTTTTCTATTCGTTGTCTTTTTCCAGCCGCAATTCCGTATCTTCCTATATCTTTCGTAGTGCTTCTGCGTCTACAGAGGAAGCGCTACCGTTAGGAATCTTCATTTTCGGAACTCCTTATTCCGATCAGGTCTTTTATGACGGCGGCTTTGCCTGTCTTGTTCTGGACAACAGCCTTCAGATAGCCTTCTTCCGTGAGGTCTGTACGGTCCCATCCCATGATATTCGCGAATCCCGCCAGCAGCGCTTTTTCGTCTGGTACGTGTACGGTCATGTTTTCCGTCAAGTCTGATCCGTATTCCTTCGACGACGGGCCTTTCGGCATTTCGTGTCGGTATTCGCCGGCCGCGACAGCCTTTATATATTCCGCGTCGGGATCAAGGTCCTCCGTATAATGAAGACCGTTATCTAGTTCATTCTTTAAATCGTCGGCGTATTCCGACTCAAGCTCCTATGGAAGATCCAGATCGTCGAAAGTGATTTCATGGTCAAGCCAGTTCTTATTCATATTAGCTCCTGGCGTATTTCCTGACGGCGGTCACCATTGCAAACAGTCCGACTTCCTTGTCTATGACGACATTAAGCTGGTACAGCAAATCCGCCAGCGCGAGAGTTCCTTCTTCTGTTACCATATTGTTGTCAAGAGCGTAATTGAATACGTCGGATCCGAATGCGACGAAATCCGACACCTTCTCCTTGTTCGCAAGATAAAAACGCCTGACGTTAAGCAAGTCTTTTTCTGTCTTTATCTTCTTGAACAGGTCTTCCAGGAATTCGCCTTTGCCTGAATCCGCTATCTGACTCAGTTTAACTACAAGTTCTCCCGTGCCGCAGCAGAACTGAAGATAGTTAACAATACGTCTGCAGTCTGGATAGAACTTGAACGACTCCTCGATGAACGCCTTCAGGTTTTCCCGCGTATACCTTACCTGCTCTGCGTCAAGTATGAACTTGACGCGCTGCAGCAGGTCGCGCTGGTCGAACTTGAGCGGGATGAGCGGACATCTACTAAGAATCGCCGGCACGATTTTCGCGGCGTAATTGCATGTACATATAAAACGCGTATCGCTTTGAGCGCTTTCTATCAGCGTGCGCAAAGCAAGCTGAAAATTGTTCACGCCTGACGAAGAAGCCGAATCAAGCTCGTCCAGAATTACCACTTTCGGCCTGCCTTCTATCGACATGGCGTTGCAGAATTCGGATATCTTCGTCCTCAGAACGTCCAGCGTGCCGTCCGTCGCGCATTTCACGAACAGCGTTTCGGCGTTCAGTGACTTTGCCAGCAGCTTCGCCAGCGTGGTCTTGCCGCTGCCCTGCACTCCGGCGAAAAGACAGTTCTACGGCGCGTTGTTAGCGACCATCGCCTTGAAATATTCACGCAGATCCGAATTGATAATGTAGTCGTCGAGCGTCTTAGGCGCGTACTTATCGACCCAAAGTTCTTTTATCTCTTCCATGTTTATATTATTCATCTTCAGGAATCCGACGCGGTTCCTTTTTTTCTTCATGTTGATATTAGAATGCATCAGCTTTAATTCTGTAAGCGTCAAGGCCTCGGACTGAAACGCACCTGTTTCAGGGTTATGCCATTCCAATATGTATTGACAGCGGCCGTCTTCGTGTATCGTGACTCCCATGATGGTCTTGGGATTCTTGTCGTGTTCTGTCATGGTGATTCTGTCGCCTATCCGGAAAGGAAGAAGCTTGCCGTTTACGCTAATTTCTTTTTTACTGACGCTGAAACTCGTAAAATCTACGTCGTCTTTATACAAAACGCCTTTATTTCTAGGAATCTTCATATTTAAATTTTACCATTTCACCTTTTCACGAATATTAACAGGTAAAAAGAATCGATTAAGAAATCCCTAAGAGTAAATAATATTCATAAAGACATTTCTAAAAACAAAAGAGGGAAAACATGACAGAAGCAGAAATCAAAGACTTCCAGAAGCGTCTTTACGCCGGCGAAGTCGAATTCGTGTATACGAAGAAAGACGGCTCCGAGCGTCCGGCCCGCGGAACAATGAACCCTGACATCCTGCGCAAGCACGGCATTCCTACCCCGGAAGAAAAAGCCGAGGCATCCGTGAAGCAGGAAGAGACGAAGGTCAAGAAAGCGCACAAGCTTCCGGCAGATTCGATTCTCTATTTCGACATCGACTCCGACGGGTTCCGTAGCTTCAAGAAAGACAGACTCGTGTTATTCGAGAAGTAAGTTTAAAAGACTTGGAGTTAAAAAGAAAGACGGCGTTTATGCCGTCTTTTCTTTTTTGGAAGCATGCGAATAACATGCGTTAAAATTCGACACGATCTCGTCTACTTCGTCCATCTTGTTCGGACTGCTGACGCACAGCATAAGTCGGCTTTCGTCGTCGAGGCTGATCCCATCCACACTGTCCATAAACTCAAGCCTATCTTTCGTAGCAACGGCCGCGACGTTACACGCGGCCGTCAGAAACTTGTTGTACTCGTCGTTATTCATGTCAGAACCCCATCATGAAGTTTTTAAGGTCCGCGACAGGATTGAGGACGTCCTCCGAATAAAGCGATTCGCTTATCGCCTTCTTTATCCTCTCTGTTAACTCGGCAGGGATTTCGCTGAACGAAATTATCTTCTTGTTGAGATTGTATTTCTTCGCGGCGTCGGCGCTTTCCAACAGCTTTTTCTTCAATTCGTCTTTGTTCTTGACGAGTGACAGCGCCGTCTTAGGCCCGCACCGCAGCATGACCTGCGATATGTTGTCTGACTTGTCGCCCATCAGTATCTTGCCAAGCAGGAAATCATCGGCCGAAACAATCTCGTCTCCGAGCTTGCGTTCTGCCTCCTTGCCGAACAGGTCGAACTCCCTTACGTTCTCGAGCTAGAGAAAATCGCGGTCCGACGAAATAAGGATCGACGCGGCGTAGTCTTTCGCGAAATACGTCATCAGCGTCGCTATGACGTCGTCGCCCTCCGCTCCTTCGACTGTAATGAACTTATACCCGTGGTCTTCCTCCAGCTTCAATTCCTTGTAAAGGACGTTCCTGATGTAGTTCTTGATCGTGTCAAGTCTGTAGTTGCGCTTCACTGTCAGACGGTTAGCCTTGTACTGAGGGTAGAGATCGAGCCTGAAATTGCGCTTGAGCTTGTCGTCGCACGCGAACACTATGTCTATCTGCTCGCACGAATCGATTTCGTCTCCGAAATTAGTCCTCGCTATTCCTTCCAGCGCCTGCAGCTTGTTCATCACATACGAGCGTAGAACTTTCCTGTATTCATTGCAGCTGAGAAGATCCGGCAGGTTATCCTAGTCGCATTCGTCGACGGGCTTAAGCCATTCGGCCGCGACGGACGGATACCTCTTGGTAAACTCGTTCGTGCATCCAAATATGCAAAAATACTAAAAATAACTAGCATCAATTGCAATTAAAAATTTTCTTTTTTTCATATTAAAATTATTCATTATTAGAATTTATTTTCCGTGGTCTACTTCCAAAATGATAACCCAAATCAAGATACTTCTAAAACTAATTAGACTTAATTAGCCGATTGAAAGTATAAACTATAATATGCTGCTGCGTTGATATGTGCGTCTTCAACGTAGCATAGAGTTCGCCTATATGAAAAAAGGCCGGTTCCGAATAACCGGCCAAAGCTGGAACAAAAGATTTAGCTAAGCATGCTCCACGTTATGTCTTCGGATATGCTAGCATTTATTATCATCTTTTTGATGTTCGTGCTGTCCTTCTCTTAGATCGTGATGTCGCCGTCCGTGCAGTGGATGACGCAGCCTGATGTAAGACCCCAACTGTAGTTTGCCATGTTTTGGACTGTCACCTTGTCTTTGCCGGAGAAGGTAACGCTCATAAGATTGTTACAACCGCTGAACGCATTACTCCTGATGCTCGTCACGCTCGACGGGATCGTCACCGACGTCAAACTGCTGCAATTTTTGAACGCATTACTCCCGATGCTTGTCACGCTGTTAGGAATCGTCACGTTCGTAAGACCGCTGCAACCGTAGAACGCCCCGCTCCCGATGCTCGTCACGCTGTCAGGAATAGTTACACTCTTAAGACCGCTGCATTCGTAGAACGCCCCGTCCGCGATGCTCGTCACGCTGTTAGGAATC
>OBLI01003202.1_pt1 | contig 12864 bp, 7 predicted proteins | sample 1519701 | NCBI WGS metagenome assembly OBLI01 (sample SAMEA3663005, study PRJEB22513) | pig gut metagenome | biome: pig gut; feature: pig-associated habitat; material: faeces | place: France | collected 2012 | reverse complement strand
CCTGCTTCAGAAAACCTTGTTTGCGAAGTGCCGCAAACATTCCATGCGACATGGCCTCATTGTCCTTGCGGGTATAGCGGACGTCTGTAAAAACCTGCGCAAGCGTCTCCTTGCCATTCTCCTCCACAAAGCCCTGATTGGCGGGCAATGCTTCCTTGGCTGAATAGAAGCGGTCGATGCGCTCGGGGGTATAGGCCTGATAGCTCTCCTGATGTACAAAGGAGTCAAGGGGAAGACGGTCCTGCTGCTCAGGGTTCTCGTCGGGCCAGCCCACGGTGAGTGTTGCCACGGGGAAGGTGAGTGCAGGCAGATGCAACTGCTCGGCTATCTGTGCGGGCATATAGAGCGTGGTGCCCAGGTAGCAGATGCCCAGCCCCTGCTCTTCAGCCAGATTGCAGAAGGTCTGCGTATAGAGCAAGGCATCGGTGGCAGCATTCATGAAGCTGAGCATATTGTCGTATCCTGGCAGCGCCTGACGACATTCACACCAGTCGCTCACCCGCCTGAAATCGGCACAGATGGTCAGCACCACGGGAGCCTGTGTCACCATGGGCTGGTTGAAATGGAAGGGTGCCAATGCCTGCTTGGCCTCCTGCGAACGTGTGACCACCACGCTGTAGAGTTGCAGGTTGCCCATTGTCTGGGTGTGGGAAGCCTCCTCCAATAAGCGGTTCAGCAGCTCATCAGAGATGGGCTGCTGCGTATATTTCCGTATGGTCTTGCGAGTGCTGATGTTCATCATACGTTATATTATTATGGTATAAAAGTCATGCCTTGAGTTTCCCCTCCAGCTCTGTCACCTTCTTCTGGAAGTCCTTGTCGCTCTTCAGGCGGTTCTCTATGGTGCGCACGCTGTGAATCACGGTGGCGTGATTGCGGCCTCCCACAAGATTGCCTATCCTGCTGGCGGTCAACTGAGTGTGGTGCTGCGCCAAGTACATGCTCAACTGTCTCACGAGCACGATGTTTGCCTTGCGGCTCTTGCCATATACATCCTCCTGCTTGATCTGGAAGTATTCGCATGCGTGCTCCACTATCTGATCTACCGTAATGGTGCGCTTGCGCTCTACATGCATGTTGTGGTTCATGATGCGCATGGCAAACTGCAGATCCACATCGCGGTTGAACACCACCGAATAGGCCAGCAGGCTCTGCACCACTCCCTCGAGCTCACGCACGCTGTCGCTCACGTTCTGCGAGATATAGTCGATGACCTTCTCGGGGATTCTGAGTCCGTCGTGCTTGATCTTGCTTTCCAGAATGTCCCTGCGCAGGCGCTCCTCGGGTTTCTCCAGCTCGGCCAGCAGTCCGCTCTGGAATCGGGTGATCATTCTATCCTCCATCCCCTGCAATGCCGTAGGCGGACGGTCGCTGGTGAGGATGATATGACGACCATTCTGACGCAGGTGGTTGAAGATGTGGAAGAAGGTGTATTGTGTGGCCTGCTTGCCCACCATCTCCTGTATATCATCCACGATGAGCATGTCGATGCTCTGGTAGAAATGCATGAAGTCGTTTATCCTGTTCTGGCGAACGGATGACGTGTACTGGACCTCAAAGAGACGTGCACTCAGATAGAGCACCCTCTTGTCGGGGTGAAGCTCCTTCATGCGCGTACCGATGGCATTCACCAGATGGGTCTTGCCCACTCCACTGGGTCCGTATATAAAGAGGGGGTTGAAAGTCTGCTGGCTGGGATTCTCGGCGATAGAGAGTCCGATGCTGCGAGGCAACTTGTTGCTCACGCCCTCGATGAAGTTCCCGAAGTTCTGCTTCATGTTGAGACAGGAGTCCAGATCCTGGGGTGCTCCTGCCGCCTGAGCCATACGCGGCGACTGGTTGGCGGGCACCGCTGCACGGGGCTGCTTGTCCAGCAAGGTAGGTTCGTCACTCTCCACATTCACGGTCTCCTTGCCGGCCACCTTCACTTCGTACTTCAAGTGCTGGTCGGCACCGAACACCTTGGCGATAGTCATATGCATGATTCTCCGGTAGTGACCTTCCAGATACTCATAGAAGAAACTGGAGGGAACGAATATCGTGAGTTCCTTCCTGTCCTGGTCATAGGACTTGAAGCGGATAGGCTCAAACCATGTGTTGAACCTCTGCTCGTCCAAGTTGTTCCTGATAATGCCCAGGCATTCCTTCCACTTATCGCGTGGTGACTTATCCATCCTTAGTTCTTGAGATTTAATTGCCTTTTAGTCGTTTCCTTGCGAGAAATTCTCTGCAAATGTACACACTTTTTGCACGCGCTCCAAATTTTGCTCCTCATGCTCCCCCACCTTCATCCGCGCCACAAAGCACTGAATTTCAGCAGATGAAGAAACACGCCGTTGTCGCTTTGTCGCGTTTCCGACCCCTCTTGGGCACAAGTGACTGATACATAGCCCAGCACATGGCTTTGACTAATGCATCGAAACAGGACGCCTAAAGAAGTCCTAACTGCCGATAAACCAAGCGTCAACAAGCTGGCACCGCTTTCCCATGGGGAGTCCCGTTAATTTTGAATAAATTCAATTAACGGTGCGGTGGCATCATTGCCGCGTCTGCTTGCGGGAGAAATCCCGCCTGGCAGAGCCTGTTACTTCTCCTTCTTGCCGAAGACAGAGAAGTGCACATAACGCTTGGGATGAGCCTTGAGGTCATTGACCAGACTATCGGCGCTCTGCACGGTATGGTTGAGGCTGTTGTACAGCGAGGGGTCCTTCATGAGCAGTCCCAGCGTACCCTCCTCGCTCTGCATCTGTACCACCATGCGGTTGACATTGCCTATGGTGCAGTTCACACTGTCCATAGTGCTCTGCAGATTGATTTTGTTGAGGTTGTCGGTGAGTGCTGCTACATTCTCTCCAGCCTGGGTGAAGGTGCGTGTCATGGCAGGCACATCGCGGGAGAGGAGGCGGTTGAGCTGCTGGCTGCTCTCGTTGAGATTGGCGGTCAGCGTCTCGGCGTTCTTGAGGATAAGGGGGAGGTTGGGGTCAGCAGCCAGCATGTTGAGCGTGGCCAGCAGAGTATCCACCCTGGCCAGCACCTGATCCACCTTGGGCATCAAGTCCTCGGCCTTCGACATGAGTCCGCCTTCGTCATTGCCCATGATGGTATCGCCGGGCTGATAGGACTCGCGGGGATTGGTGGCAAGCAGCATATTGAGCGTGCAGCCGCCCAGCATAGCCTCGTCGAGAGAGGCGCTGCTGCCCTTGGGGATGCGCAGTCCGCGATTGGTGCATATCTGGATAAGCACCTGTCCGGGATGCTCATAATCATAGATGATATCGCTCACCGTGCCCACATTGTAGCCGTCGGCAAAGACTGTGCTGTTCTTGCTGAGTCCCTTTGCATTGCTGAAGCGGATGTAGTAGGTACTGCTCGAACTGAAGAGGTTGGCGCCCTTGAGGAACTTGATACCGAAAAAGAGTATCATCAGGGCTGCTACACCTGTGAGACCTATCTTGACTTCTTTTCTCATTTTACCGTTCTGTATATTCCTTATTATATATATAAGCCGTGCGCGGGAATCCCTTATCCTGCACCGCTCACTTCCTGTATGCCACAAATGCGCGGTAGATGCTCTTGGCCATTGCCGCTATGCCCGCCTGGCTGTTGAGGTATGTCTCCTCCGAGGGATTGTTGATGTAACCCAGCTCCACCAGCACACTGGGCATGCTGGTAGCCCTCAGCACCAGGAAGCCTGCCTGATGCACACCCTTGTCCAGGCGTCCTGCCGTGGAGCGGAACTGCTCCTGCACCTTGCGTGCCAACTTCACGCTCTGGGCCATGTTCTGGTCCTGCATCAACTCGAAGATGATGTAGCTCTCGCTGCTGTTAGGGTCAAAACCCTCGTACTTCTGCTCGTAGTTGCTCTCCAGCGTGATGACGGAGTTCTCCCGCTTGGCCACTTCCAGATTATCGGCAGCGCGGTGCATACCCAGCGTGTAGGTTTCTGCTCCGCGTGGTCCCACCTTGCTGGCGGTGCTGTTGGTGTGTATGCTTATGAAGAGGTCGGCCTTTGCGCGGTTGGCTATATTGGCACGCTCGTCCAACTCCACGAACACGTCTGTCTTGCGGGTATATATCACCTTGACGTCCTTGCAGTTGTCCTCCACCAGGCGGCCCAGCGCAAGCGCCACAGCCAAGTTGATATTCTTCTCCTTGCTGAAGCGTCCCTTTGCTCCTCCGTCCCTGCCGCCATGTCCGGCATCAATGACCAACGTAAAGGCGTTGGCGCACAGGCTCAGCAGCAGAAGCGCTGCGGTAAAGGCTATTCTACTCATCGGATTTTTCGATTTAAGCGCAAAAGTAATGATTTTGAGTGAAATGACAAAGCGTTTGTGACATAAAGGATAATTATTGGGAACAAGGGAACGATGGGCTGTGCGGCGCACTGCGATTGCCAATGCACCGCGCTGCAAATGCAAACGCACCGCGCTGCGTTGGTTCTCGCAGTGCGGTGCGTTTTATGACAAGCTTTGCAGCGGCGGGCAGCAAAGCGGTTTTCGGTGTTCTGCCTTCTGCCCCATCCCAACTGATGGAAGGGCAAAAGGGGCATGAAGCATCCCTTAGAACTTCACCCTGGCGCCTGCCATCACCCAGATGCCAGGCTGCTGCACATTGCCCAGGTCGTAGTACTTGTGGTTGGTGATATTGGTTCCCTGTACAAACACCTGGTACTGCTCGGCTGTCCACTGCAGCTTGAGGTCGAGGGTGGCATAGGGACTGTAATCCACCAGTTGGCCTGTGCTCTCGCCGCGCAGGAAGCCTGTGGAGGGATCCACATAGGTGCCGCTGTAACGCAGGTAGCTGCCCATGCGGTCCTGCCAACGCACGCTCCAGGTGGCCGACAGGCGGTTCCAGATGCGGTGGTTGAGGCTTGCCACAAACTTATGACGCAGGTACTCCATGGCATAATTGCTCTTGAAGATGGGGGTGTCATCGTGGCGCTTCTGGTGGATGTAGGTATAGCCCACGCTCAGCGAGCGCAACCAGGTGTTCTTGTCAAACAGCTCGGGGAAGCTCACACGTGCATCGGCCTGCACGCCCATATTGTCCAGATTGAATGCAGCACTGTGATAGTTATCCTCGGCATTGTACATCACCCAGTCTATCATGCGGTTGCCGCGATGATAGAATCCGCGCAGGGTACCCTGGAATCCTGCAGTGGCATACTGCACGCCCAGCTGTACCGAGCGGTTGTGCTCAGGCTTCAGTCCGCGGTTGCCCTCGTGTGTAGCGCTCTTGTAATAGAGTTCGGTGAAGGAGGGCAAGCGGAATCCCTTGTTGTAGGAGAGGAAGAGCTTCCATCCTGTGGCGGGACGGTAGGCGATATCTACTCCGGGATAGAAGCGGAAGCGGTGATCCACGCTGGTGGTCATATTGGCAAGCAGTCCGGCCGAGATGGTCCAGCGGTCAAGCAGTATATTATGCTCCAGATTGTAAGAGACGCTGGTGCGGTCGTCCTGGCGGGTGTATTGGGTGCCATGTCCGTGGCGGGCATCCACATAGTGCTCAGGACTGAGGTCTCTGCCCAGATTGGTGCTCAGGATACCCTCCTGACGCAGTTCGGCACCCAGCGCTGTCTTGCCGCCCCACCAGTTGAAGTAGCCTCCGGCCTTGATGCCATACACATCGGCCTGGTGGAAGTTCTCGCCGAACTGCTTTCCGCGCACGAGCTGGAAATTGTCATAGGTGCGGTTCCAATATACCTGCGGGGTGAAGTGGAACTTGCCCTTGGTCTCTCCCTGCACCGAGATGAGGTAGCGCTCGTTGCGTTCATACTGGTCGGGATAGGCTGCGCTGTAGAAGGTGTTGGCTCCGTAGGACTTCTTCGAGAAGCCGAACTGCCAGTCGAGGGTCATGTGCCGGCTGCTGAAGTCGCCCTGATAATAGAGCTGGCCCTTGCGCCAGTCGCTGTTGAGCGTACCGCCGTCGCTGCGTCCGCCACCGCCGCTGACTCTGTGTCCGGTGCGCCCAAGCATCAGTCCCACACGGGCATCGGCATCGAAGGTGCCAAAGCTGCCGCCCTGGGCTCCTGCCTCGAGGGTGGTCTCCTGCTCATGACGGGTGACGATATTGATGGCCCCACCGAAACTCTGTCCGCCATACACACGGCTGGCGGCACCCTCGAGCACCTCAATACGCTCGATGTCGCTGATGCTGACGGGGAAGTCTGCGGCCAGATGTCCTGTGTGTGGATTGCTGATGTTGACACCGTTGAGCAGGATGGTAATCTGGTCAAAGATGCCGCCATCGATGGAGATGTCCGACTGGATACCAAAGCCACCGCGCTGCCGGACATCCACGCCCGTGGCTAACTTGAATAGGTCGTTGATACTCGGTACCCCCGCCTGCTCGATGTCCTGACGCTGGAGTACAGTAACGATACGTGCCGACTGCAATTGAGTCAGCGGAGCCAGAGTGCCGCTTACGGTCACCTCGTCGAGTGGCTTCACCTCTTCGGTAGGCTCTTCCTTGGGCTCAAGCGCAGGGGCTTGGCTCAACTGGGCTTCTGCCTTGGCAGCCACACCGAGGGTGGCCACACTGAGCACACCGATTCTCACCTGACGGTGCAGGCTGGCAAAAGCGCTGTAACCATGGTGGGCAAACTGCCTCCAGGTAACGACTTCTGACTTCTGAATCTGTTTGTTGTACATTGGTTATTGATAATAAATGAGACGCGTCACCATGACGCGCCTTTCTTGCTCTCGTCTTATTGTCTCCAAAATGTTCTGATGCACAAGGGGCCAGCGGTCTTGCCGTCGGCCGCAGGGCGTTTTATCTCTCCTGCCGGCCTGCTGTCTTCACCCCCAAAATGTCAGATGAGAGGCATGCCTGCCTCGCGGCACTCACGACGCATGCTGTCGGGCCAGATGCTGGACTGGGTTTCGCCGATGTGGGCTTTGTGGAGGAGTATCATGCACAGGCGGCTCTGGCCTATTCCGCCTCCGATAGAGAGAGGAAGCGAACCTTCGAGCAGGCGGCGATGGAAGAAGAGGCTCTTGCGGTCTTCCTTGCCCTGCAGGGCCAACTGGCGCTCCAGAGCCTCGGCATCTACGCGGATACCCATGCTGCTGAGTTCGATGCTCCTGCCCAAGGTGGGATACCACACCAGCAAGTCACCATTGAGTCCCAGGAATCCTTCCTCGTTGGGGGTGCTCCAGTCATCATAGTCGGGTGCACGCAAGTCGTGCTCCTGGCCGTTGGACAACTTGCCGCCGATGCCCATAACGAACACAGCCCCATACTTATGACAGATGAGGTCTTCGCGCTCCTTGGCAGTCTTGTCGGGATACATGCGCAGCAGCTCCTCGCTGTGGATGAAATGTACCTCCTCGGGCAGGAAGTGCTGCAGCTGGGGATAAGTCTCACAGATGTAGAACTCGGTGCGCAGGATGGTGCTGTAGATCTTGCGGACAATGCGCTTGAGGAAAGCAATGGTACGCTCCTGGGGCAGTATCACACGCTCCCAGTCCCACTGATCGACATAGAGGCTGTGGATATTGTCGAGTTCCTCATCGGGGCGGATGGCATTCATGTCGGTGATGATACCGAAACCAGGGTCTATCTGATAGTCGGCCAGAGTGACTCTCTTCCACTTGGCCAGACTGTGTACCACCTCGGCTACAGCCTCGTTCATATCCTTGACAGGGAAACTGACCGGGCGCTCCACACCGTTCAGGTCATCATTCAGTCCCAGCCCGCGCAACACAAACAGCGGGGCAGTCACCCTGCGCAGACGGAGTTCGGTGCTCAGTCCACTCAGGAAAAAGTCCTTTATATTCTTGATGGCCAGTTCGGTCTGCTTCAAATCCAACAGGGCACGATAGCCCTCCGGTTTCATCAGTTTACTCATCTCTTGTCTTCGTTATTACCGTTTTGCTTTCAAAAAACAAGGCAAAATTACACATTTATTTCCACTTTGTCACCATACTTGGGCAGAAATGTAAACTTTTGCTTGCCAGAGCGGTCTTTACCCCACCCTGTTCTCCCGCCTTTTTGGCTGTAAGAGAGGGCGACTTTTACCCGAACAGGATGGCTCTTTTACCAAAAGAGAACGGCTGCTCCATGATGGGATTTTGCCCTGTCTGCCATAATATATAAGGTATAGCTACACGCCTTCACAGGCCGAATGACTCAGAGAGACGGTATGTCTGCCATAATATATAATGTATAGCCACACACTTTCGCAAGCCGAATGACTCAGAGAGACGGTATGTCTGATATAATATATAAGGTATAGCGTCCCGTTACTGCCCTTCTCTTATTGGATCCAAAACACGAAGCAGCCCCCTGGAAATCGGCCAGAAGCATCAAATCCCGGCAGCATCACCAGGCTGACTGCACCAGGTACTTGCACACAAAAGATTCAGATATCTGGCCCGAATGATTGGAGGTAAGAGGAAAAGTTCGTACTTTTGCGACTGTATGGTGCAAGTCACTGCACTTCATCGCATAACATTGTCAAACCATTAAAGAAAGGCAACACCATGTCACTGACAGACCCACAGACCAGATATGTGAACTTCTACACGGACTTCGCGTTCAAGAAACTCTTTGGGACCGAGGCGAACAAAGACCTGCTGCTCTCGTTCCTCAACTCTTGCTTCGAGGGGACAGAGCACTTCCTGGACATCACCTACCTCAATACCGAAAACCTGGGGGTGACTGCCACAGAGCGCAGAGCTGTCTTCGATGTGTATTGCGAGACAGAAAAGGGCGAGAAGATTCTCATTGAGATGCAAAACGGAGAGCAGCAGTTCTTCAAGGACCGCTCCATCTTCTACTCCACCTTCCCCATACGCGAACAGGCCAAGCAGGGCAAATCGTGGGACTATGAACTGAAGCGCGTATATACCATCTGCTTCCTCAACTTCACCTTCGACAATGACAGCGACTTCACACACACGGTCAAACTGGTGGATATGACCACGAGGAAGGTGTTCTACGACAAACTATCCTACCTCTATCTGGAGATGCCAAAGTATAACACCCCGCTGACCGAGGAGAGCAGCCTCTATGACAAGTGGCTCTTTGCCATCAAGCACCTGGGCGACCTCGACGAGCGTCCGGCCGAGCTGCGCGAAGCCATCTTCAACAGACTCTTTGAGCAAGCCGAAATAGCCAAATATACTCCCGTAGAGCGACAGGACTACGAGGAAAGCCTGAAGAACTTCAGAGACTGGTATAGCTGCCTGATAACAGCAGAAAGGAAAGGCAGAGCCGAAGGACGTAAAGAGGAAAGGCTGAGCATCGCACGCAACCTCAAAGCAAGCGGAGCACTTACCATCTCGCAGATAGCGATGGCCACCAACCTCACAGAGGATGAGGTGGAGAAGGCATAAAGACCTCTCCCCCACTACAACAGCATACACAGACAAAAGGCTGCCTCCCTGCACTGGGAAGCAGCCTTTCGCTTATCCTGGATTCCCACTCTGGGGACGGTCGCATCACTTAGTCTGAAGTTCCACAATATGGTCAACGCCCTGCGGCACCTGACCCAGATGAACCAGCACACCGTCTTCGGTCTGCGTGAATCGCAGGGGCTTCTTGGTCTCATAATCCAATGCTTTGCGCACCTTGGCCTTCACGGGCAGGAAGAGACTGTTGTCACTGAGAGACATGATGTGCACAAAGAGGCGGTCACCCTTGCGCGTAGTTACTCCCCAAGGACGGGTAGGCACATCGCCTGCCACAGTACCATAGATGGTCTCACCATACTTGTCAAGCCATTGGCCCATTCCCTTAAGACGGTCGAGCGAAGGAGCTGGCAATTCGCCATCAGGCATGGGACCTATGTTGAGCAGCAGATTGGCTCCCTTGCCTGCTGCACCCACGAGCAGACGGATGAGTTCTGAAACGCTCTTGTAATTCTGATCTGTCACTTTATAACCCCACATGCCGTTCATCGTCTGGCAGGTTTCCAGAGGGAGCGTGCCAATAGACTGACCACTCATTCCTGCTGTATTCTCACCAGGCAGGTCACGTTCAAAGAACTGCATATCCTCACCGGGAATGGGCTTCTGGTGATGGTTGTTGCCCACAAGGAGACTGGGCTTGAGGCTGTGAAGCAGAGCATACTGCTCGTCAAGCTGCCAGTCAAACGGCTTGGAGTCGCCGTCGTGATCCCACATGCCATCAAACCAGATGGCATCGGGGTCATAATTCTTCACAAGCTCTGTCAACTGGGCGTTCATGAACTTGAAATAGGAGGGCCAGTCGGCCTTGCTGCGGTCTTTTCCCGTATTTTTTCCTACACGTCCGGCAGGATAATCATCGCGTGTCCAGTCAATATGGGAATAATAGAAGTGGACAGCCAGCCCCTGGCGACGGCACTCATCGGTGAGTTCGCGCAGCACATCGCGGCGAAAGGGGGTACCATCTACTATATTATAGTCCGACTGCTTGGTGGCAAACATCGAGAAGCCGTCATGATGGCGTGTGGTGAAGCAGATATACTTGGCACCGGCCTGCTTGAAAGCCGTCACCCACTCCTTGGCATTGAAGCGGGAGGGGAAGAAACCATGGGCAGCCTTGGCATATTCGTCGCGGTTGATACCGGCATTGGTCATATACCACTCTCCCTGGCCAAACATACTGTAGATGCCCCAATGGAGGAAGATGCCAAAGCGGCGTTCGGAGAAAGCGGCACGTGCCTGCAGATTGCTCTCGGTGGGCTGATAGGAACCCGTGGCATCGGGAGCGTAGGCTGGTACTGATGGGGATTCTGCATAAAGGGACGATGCACTGGCGGCAATGAATGCTGCACAGAAGAGTCTTCGGAGTGAAACTGTTCGCATGTTCATATCTTAAGTGTTAATAGTTTGTTTGCTTTCGCTACGATGGTACACACGTGTGTGCCTGCCTGCATGCAAAGATACAAAAATCGCAGGACTTTCCCGTCTGTCATCTCGCTCTTTTACATTCTCAAGAACTAAAAACGCCGAGGACAGACAATGATTCCCTCACAGAGGAGGTATGAAAGACAGGCAAGAACCATAACAGAGAAAGGCAGCAAAGAACATGCAAGAAAAACAAGCTATACTTACTTCGCCAACTAAGATATACTTACTTTGCCAAACAAGATATACTTACTTCGACAACTAAGATATACTTACTTTGTGAAGTAACCCTACTCCATGCAAGAAATGTCCCCACCATATGTTTCTACCGAGCCTGGAATATCCCTAACACTATCTTTCGGACCTCATAAGTGTTGAGTGCCATCTGCAGGACAATGGCAGGCATATATATATATATAAGGAGAGAAGCTTATGGCCTGAAAAAGGCCAAGGGAGACAAAAGAAGGGAGCCTTCTGAAGCGATATCGCTCAGAAGACTCCCTATTATGAATGCTCTCACTGCATTTACGAGAAATGAGAGAGATGCAGAAGTGTCAACTTACTCTGTGGGGAAGGGCAGATACCAGTTCTTGGAAGAACGGCTCAGGAAGTTGTACAGACCCATATCCATATCGCCACCGCGCTTGGCTACACGCTTGGCCAGGAAGGTGGGATCATGACGGCGGATAGCCACACGGGCGAGGTCTGAGAAGCGGCTGCCCTCGAAGGCGAGCTCCAGAGCACCCTCGTCAATGATAAGATCCTCTACGGCCTCAATCACATACTCGCGAATACGCTCGTCCTCACCATAGATATCCTCCTTGGTGACTGTGATGCCGTGGTTCTCCTTGATCTTCTTTGCCACCTGATCAACATAGTTATATACGCTCTCCTTACCGCTCTGGGCACGCTCGTCGTAACGAACATATCCGCAACCCTTCTGGTGGATACCCACTGTGAGGTAGAAGTCAGAGATGCTGGCTGTGGGATAAAAAGTCATATTCATTCCGCGCTGGAACATAGAGGTCTTATAACGAATACCAACATTAGAGTTGTATCCCTCAAGATAGAATGCATCGAAGTCGAGGAAAGGCTCTGTCTTGGCCTTCTCAAGCTCACGCAGGTCAAGATAGTAGCAAGTCTTGTCGTAGAATGCGCTGTAGTTCTTACGGCTGACCACAAATGAATCAACGACGCCACAACTCTTAACATCTGCAGAATCAAGACCCAGAGCCAAGTAGGTGTCATACACCTTGTTCTTCAGTTCCTCGGCAGGGATGAAAAGATCCTCGCCGTTCTGTACGGGGATAGTATCCACATCCAGGGTGTCGTTGGTGTTGATCCAGCGATAGTGAACCTCAGTGGGCTCGTAGTCAGTCTCCTCAGGATACCAGTAGTCGTTCTGGCAAAGACCGTTCTTCAGGATAGCAAAAGCATAGCTGGGATAGCCGGCACGGTTGAGTGCCTCGGCATAGTGCAACCAAACCATAGAACGACGATAAACGACAGGATAAACAGCTGAGAAAGCGCCACCGGGGTTCTGCTTGCTCACAAACTTACCATATACTCTGTCCTCACCCAGATAGCCTACATAAGGCCTGCCTGTGCTGGGATTCATGGTCCATGAGCGACGGGCATCACCCACGCCTGGCATTACCTCAAGCGAGAGGAAGGGGTTGTTGTTGTCACCAATGTAGATCTCATACTTCTGAGAGTCACACAGAGCCTCATAGCCACGGCTGGCCACCAGCTGACGCTCGAAGTTCTTAGTGAGTGACACGTAAGAAAACTCGTCATCGCCAGCACCGTCTGTAGAGGTCTGGGGCTCGAAACCGAACAGTCGGCTGATGTCGGTATTCACATTGCCATCCAGCTTACCCCTGTTACTGGGAATGCAGGTGATAGCCTCGGAATACTTGCTGAACTGACTCGTTTCAGTGAAAGGTCCTGAAGAAGAATAGATGTATTCAGGCTCATCCATACCTTCCATCACATTGGCTGTGCTACGGTAAGAGGTGAGCATGGGGCC
>OBLI01003198.1_pt1 | contig 12875 bp, 7 predicted proteins | sample 1519701 | NCBI WGS metagenome assembly OBLI01 (sample SAMEA3663005, study PRJEB22513) | pig gut metagenome | biome: pig gut; feature: pig-associated habitat; material: faeces | place: France | collected 2012 | reverse complement strand
GGGCACATTCTCAAAAAACTCCACCGCCTGGTTGATGGTCATGTCCAGCACATCGGCGATACTCTTGCCCTTGAAGCGCACCTCCAGCGTTTCGTGGTTGTAGCGTTTCCCGTGGCAGGCTTCGCAAGGCACGTACACGTCGGGCAGGAAATTCATTTCGATAGTCTTGTAGCCGTTCCCCTTGCACACCTCGCAGCGTCCCCCCTTCACGTTGAAGGAGAAGCGTCCCGGCTTGTAGCCCCGGATTTTCGCTTCCGGCAGGTTCACGTAGAGCGAGCGGATGTCAGAGAACACACCCGTATAAGTAGCCGGGTTAGAACGCGGAGTGCGCCCCAGCGGACTCTGGTCCACTGCCACCACCTTGTCCACAAATTCCAGGCCCTCCAGCTTGTCGAAGGGCAGCGGTTCGCGCAGCGAGCGGTAGAAGTGTTGTGAAAGGATGGGCAGGAGCGTATCGTTGATGAGCGTGCTCTTGCCGCTACCCGAAACCCCGGTTACGCAAATCAGCGTGCCCAGCGGGAAGTGAACCGTCACGTTCTTCAGGTTATTGCCCCTCGCCCCGCAGAGCGTCAGGCAGTGGCCGTTGCCCTTGCGGCGTTGTGCCGGGATTTCTATGCGCCGTTGTCCGTTCAGGTACTGCGCCGTGAGCGTCTCCGTGCGGAGCATTTCCTGCGGTGTGCCCTGGAACACCACCTCGCCGCCCAAGCGTCCGGCGCGCGGCCCCATGTCCACCACGTAGTCGGCGGCCAACATCATGTCCTTGTCGTGTTCCACCACCACCACCGTGTTGCCCAGATCGCGGAGCTCCTTCAGTGAATGGATAAGGCGCACGTTGTCGCGTTGGTGCAGGCCGATGCTCGGTTCGTCCAGGATATAGAGCACATTGACCAGCTGTGAGCCGATCTGCGTGGCCAGCCGGATGCGCTGGCTCTCGCCTCCCGACAGCGTCATCGAAGAGCGGGAGAGCGACAGGTAGTCCAGCCCCACGTCGAGCAGGAACTTCAGCCGCGAAAGCAGCTCTTTCAGTATTTCGTGGGCAATCGCCCGGTTTTTCGTTTCGAGTTGCGGCTCCACGTGTTGCAGGAAGTCGTAAAGTTCCGCAATGTCCATGTCCGCCAGTTCTGCAATGTTCTTCCCGGCAAAGCGGTAAGCCAGGGCCTCGCGGTTCAGGCGAGTGCCGTGGCAGGCCGGGCAAGCCGTCGTTTTGGAAAACTGTTCCGCCCACCGCTGCGAAGCCGCCGACATTTCCATGTCGGCCATCTGGCTCACGTATTTCACCAGCCCGTCAAACTCCACGTGGTAATCCTCCACGGTGTGGGCCGTTGCGGCAGGTATGCGCAGTCTGCCCGTCACGCCGAAGAAGATTTCGTCCATGGCCTCTTCGGGTATGTCGCAGATGGGCGTTTTCAGCGTGCAGCCATAAGGTTCCAACACAGTCTGTATCTCCCAGAAAATCAATGCGTTGCGGTACTTTCCCAAAGGAGCGAGTCCGCCCTCGTGAATGTTCTTTTTCGGGTCGGGCACCACTTTGTCGCGGTCCATGACATTGACATAGCCCAGCCCTTTGCATTTCGGGCAAGCCCCCTGCGTGGAGTTGAACGAGAAGTTGTGCGGTGCCGGTTCGCGGTACGAAATGCCCGAGGTGGGGCACATCAGCTGCTTGGAGAAATAGCGTGTCTCGTTCGTCTCCACGTCGAGCACCATCATCAGTCCGTCGCCTTGCGCGAGTGTTTGTGCCACACTCTTCTTCAGCCTTTCCTCGTCCTTGTCTTTCACGGCCAGTTTGTCCACCACCACTTCGATGTCGTGGTTTTTGTAGCGGTCGAGCTTCATGCCCGGCACCACCTCGCGCAGCTCGCCGTCGGTGCGCACGGTGAGGAACCCCTTGCGCCGCACGGATTCGAAGAGCTCTTTGTAGTGGCCCTTCCGGGTGCGCACCAAGGGGGCGAGCAGCAACACCTTGCGCCCTTCGTAGCGTTGCAGGATGAGGCTGACGATTTGCTCCTCGGTGTATTTCACCATCCGTTCGCCCGACACGTAGGAGTAGGCATCGGCCGCCCGGGCGTAGAGCAGTCGCAGGAAGTCGTAGATTTCCGTCACCGTGCCCACCGTCGAACGCGGGTTCTTGTTCGTGGTTTTCTGTTCAATGCTGATAACGGGGCTGAGGCCCGAAATCTTGTCCACGTCGGGCCGTTCCAGGTTGTCCAGGAAGTTGCGTGCGTAGGCCGAGAAGGTTTCGATATAACGCCGTTGGCCTTCGGCATAGAGCGTGTCGAAGGCCAAAGAGCTTTTTCCCGACCCGCTCAGTCCCGTGATGACACTCAGACTCTGGCGTGGCAGGGTGACATCGGCGTTTTTCAGGTTGTGGACCCTTGCGCCGAGAATTTCTATGTAGGCTTGTTCGTTGTTTGCCATGGATAGGTGAATGCCGGTGTTGGCTATTCAGTGGCACCTGTGCCGTTTTCGGTGTAGCCGCGCAGCAGGTTGATGGTTTTCTTGATGTGATAGTTTTTCCCGTCGGCTCCCCGGGCTTCGATGAGCAGGTAGTAGGCCCCGTCGGGCACGTTGCTGCCGCCGCTGCGTCCGTCCCAGCCCCCTTCGGGGTCGTTCCATTCGTAGAGCTTCTTGCCCCAGCGGCTGAACACGCGGGCCTTGAAACTCACGATGCTTTTGTAGCCCTCCTTCACGCGGAACACGTCGTTGATGCCGTCGCCGTTGGGAGTGAAGGCGTTGGGCACTTCGAGTTTCGACTCCGAGATGGTGATGTTGAACGGTTCGTCCATGTTGTAGGCAATGGTGTCCGTGCCCTGCACGAAGGAAACGAGCAGTTCCACGGTGAAACTGCCGCTTTGGTTGAAGGTGTACTGCGTTTCCTCTTCGTAGCGCACGAGTAGTGGTTTCTCTTCGCCCACGCGGGTGAACCGCCATTCATAGAGCGGCGTGTAAGAGCCCACGTTTTCGGGGTTCGCCTTGAAGGTGGCCACCAAGGGTGCGGAGCCGTCGTACTGCGTGTCGTCCACCTCCATGCCGTCCTCGTCCACGTAAGTCATGGTGGGGTTGGCCGTGGGGTAAACGTCTTGTGCCGCAGCCGTCAGGAACGCCGGAAGGCATAAAATCAGGATTAACAGATATTTCATGGGAGAGTTGACAAAAATTCTTGGCAAAGTTAATGATATGTCCCCTTTCGCGCGCGCATATATACGTAATTTATTTCCCGAAAAAAGGGTTCACTCCTTCACCGGCAGGCTTTTTCCTGTTGATTTTCAGGAGTAAACAGTGTGAAGGCTTGCTTTTTCAACCCTTCACATCGGGGGCGCGGATAGGTCAGGCGGTGAAAGATGAGGTAAATATCAAAATGATGTTAAATTCAGGATGTTTCAAGGTTTCACCGCGTGTGAAGGCTTGGGGAGATGGTGTGAAGGGTTGAAAAACCCAAGCCTTCACACCGTAAAGTGATGAAAATCAGTCGTTTCAGTGGGGTGTGTGAAGGCTTGAACCCTTTTTCGGGGAATAAATTAGCGTATATGCTCGCGCGTGTGTGAAGAGTTTACTGTGTGAAGGGTAGGGAAGTCTGTTTTGATTTTATATAAATTCACATCTTGCGCATTTTCATTCCTTTCCCTTGGTTGGTGTTGTTGGTTGGCGGAATATGGCTTCACAAGTCCAGGACTATTTTTTTCTACTTCCTGATTTGTTTTTTCAAGTCCCTGAGTTGTGGGCGACAAGTCGGCGACTTGTGGGCGAAGCAGGGGAGGGCGGGATCGTGACTCATGTAGCTATGCCGGTAGTCCATTGGCTTACCTTTCGGTTTGAGAATTTGATTTTTTTGATGTCTGGTAAAAATCCGTTCAAACTAAGATTCCAAATGGGCGTAGCTAACGGCCTTGTACTTTTACCGGATATCAATCGTTTGACAATGCTCTTGCGCAATCAATTTCATGCACCATGATGTCCACGGCAGATTGCTACAGGTTCATCATCCATTTCCACAGCGGAATGACGGAGATGACCTTTCCGTTTTCTTCAAGTGTTTCCTCTTCATCCTTGGTTACGATCTGCAAATGCTGTACGTGCTGAAAATCCGCCAAGGCCAGAAGGGCATCGGCCTCCCGTTTGCGGGTGTCCCGGTCGGCTATCGAATAAGCTACCTGGATGCCGGTGCTTTCTGCCGGGATGTAAAAATCCACCTCGTGCTTGGGCGCGTTGAAGAAATAGCACTCGTCACCGTACTTGCGCCGAAGGTTGACCGCCACGATGTTCTCTAAAAGCGAAGTGGCCGGATCCAGCAGGAAGAGAGCCAGCAGGCCATTGTCAATGAAGTAATACTTGCGGTTCATCTCCTTGTCCTGAAGTTTGCCGACGTAATTCTCAAAGGGAAGGAGCAACCACGACTCATCCATATACCGTACGTAGTCGATGGCGGTATCTGTACTCATCTTCTTCCCTGTGCTTGACACAATGCTCGCCATCCGGGAGTACGACAGCGGCTGTTTGACACTTTCCGCCAGTTTCCGTATCAATACCTTCAGGGCAAAATCGTTGCGAATGCCATGACGTGCCACCAAATCGCCAAAGAAGATTTTGCTGAACAGGCTGCTCAACCACTGACGGCTGTCAGGCATCAGTGCTGTTTCCGGCAAACCTCCCTTGCGGAAATATTCGTCTGCCAAGCGTACTATCTGCTTCCGATGCTTGAACTCTGCATTCCTTTGCGCCAAGTCAATGTCGTGCGCCTTCAGATACTCCAGGAAGGAATAGGGGAATACTTCCTGTATCATATACCTGCCACCGAGGGTGGTGGCAATCTCGCTACTGAGCATCTTGGCATTGCTTCCGGTGATGTACACCTGGTATTTTTGGTCGGCCAACCGGCGGGCAAACTTCTCCCATCCCCTGACCAGCTGGACTTCATCGAGGAAAAACAGCGGCCTGTGGTCATACATCTCTTCATAGCAAGTCTTGATGAGTTCCAAATCGGTGATGTCAAGCGAGTCGATGCGGTCGTCCTCAAAATTGAAGTAGAGAATCTCGTCCTGCTGATGCCCCTGTGAGAGCAATTCCGCAATCCTTTGGAACATAAGGTAAGATTTCCCTGCATGCCTCAACCCTACGAGTACATAATTCTGCCCGTCCATAAACTCCACCTGACGGGGAATGAGCTTCACCCCGGTCACATATTGCTGATACTCTGCAATCAGGGTCTTTATCAAATCTTTAGTCATGACAATAACGCATTATCCAGTGCAAAGGTGATTATTTTTGTCGAATATAAACGACAAAATCCATTTGTTTTTATCGTTTATAGACGACGGTTTTGTGTTTTCGCTGTCAACTGCCGCTTCGCTGAGTGCCCATTTGCTTTTTTCGTAGCGCATGAAAAAGCATGTTCCGCAGAGAGAGGATTTACCCAAACACGGATTTCCGTAATGACCATTCCCCTCAGTTGACAGCCTTGGTCTGTGCCCTACGATTGCTCCGTCGCTGATAATCTCGAAGGAAATGAAATGTAGACACCTATTATATTATATAAACAGCTTCGTCAAAATTTACGTTTTTAAAGAATTTTGTTTCAATTCAGTTTTAAAAAATAAAAAAATGTCTTAGTTTTGCAACCGGATTGCCAGCCTTACACCCATTGTTGTCGCCGTTAGACGGTTTCCCCGATGAAGCGGTAAGGCAGCCTGCGCCGGGTTGCGTATAGCCGCGTCATCTACATGGCAAAGCATATGCAGCGGGTATTGGGTGGGTAAGTAATCCGTGACATAATTAAGGCGTTTACTTGACGCTGTGTTCTTGACGTACCGAATCTAGCAAATTCTCCAATCTAAGTCATGAACGTAGCAACGGTAGATGTCCCGGGTGTGATAGAATCACTCCTGTGGAGACCTTGTAAGCAGGGATTGCGACTTGACAGATGTAATAGGAATGTTTATATAGGTCTCTCTTTGGTGGTATTATTCATATCGGCGTGGGCTCTGACGTTGTCTGTTCAACTTAGATAGGCAATGCTAGAGTCTTGGTACGTGGAGCGGACAACTGACGTTTCCACGCTTTTTTTGTGTTTGCCTAATTACCTGACAGCATAATGCCATTTTGAAAAAGCCCCAACAGAATCATGCAGAAACAGAAACTTGTACAGATATGCGTGTTGCTTGTCTTATCGTTTTCATGTAGTCTTGCCCTACGTTCACAAGGTCTGCAGAAGGTAGAGGGTACATATGTTTATGTCGCCCCCGAGAACACCACTGTGGAGGAAGCCAAGCGGACGGCCTTGAATCGGGCCAAGATTCAGGCTTTGGCCGACGCCTTTGGTACGGTTGTGTCGCAAACCAATGCCACGCATGTCCGCAACGCAGACGGAAAGACTTCAACGGACTTCGTTTCGGTTGGCGGCAGCGAGGTGAAAGGGGAATGGATTGAGACCATCGGTGAACCCGAATATCAGGTGGAAATTAAGCAGAACGCACTCGTTGTTACCGTGAAGGTTAGGGGCCGAGCAAGGCCCATTGTCAGCCAGCGGGCTGACTTGGATATCAAGATTCTCCGTAACGGTATTGAGGACAAATTTGAGGATGCCGATTTTCGTAACGGCGACGATCTCTTCCTGTCGTTCCGCTCTCCTGTCGATGGTTACCTTGCTATTTACCTTGTCGACTCTGAGCCTCGGGCTTATTGCCTTTTGCCGTACCGTGAGCAGAAGGACGGTATTTATCGTGTGGAGGCTAATAAACGGTATGTATTTTTCAACAAAAAGGTGGCCGCACAAAATGAAAGGCATTTGGTGGACGAGTATGTGATGACCTGTGAAGGTCAGTCGGAGCACAATCAGCTGTATATTGTGTTCTCGCCGAACCAGTTCGTCAAGGCCAATGACAACCGCTTGTCCGGCACGCTGCCCCGCGAGCTCGACAACGATGATTTTATCCGGTGGCTGTCGAAAAACAAGCGGCTGGATGATCAGCTCAATAGTGTGGTACTTTCACTTACGGTGACGAAATGAATGTCTAATCTCATATAAAAAACTGAAACGATGAAAGGAAAACTTATCGCCCTGCTGATGTGTGTATTCGCACTTCAACCCGTATCTTTGTTGGCACAGTCTGCAAAGGATATTGCCAAGGAAAGGAAGGAAATCAAGAAAATGTCGCGCAGCGAACTGAATGAAAAGGCAAGCAAGGATGCGCGCAAGGAAGCCAAACAGCTGAAGAAGGAGAAATGGACCACCGCTCCGGGGGCGTTGCCTTTGGAGAAACAGCTTGACCGCTCGTATCTCATGCAGATGGAGTATGACGAGAATATGTATCCCAAATATCTTATGGGCGAAGCCATGAGCATTGGCGAGAACTACGACGGTGCCAAAATGCAGGCGCTGGAACTGGCTAAACAGAACCTTGCAGGCCAGATACAGACGGAGGTGACTGCACTGATTGAGAACAGCGTGGCCAACAACCAGCTTGAGGCAGAGGAGGCCGCCACGGTTACCAAGAGCGTTCTGGCCGCCAAAAACCTCATTTCTCAAAGTATCGGCCGTACCATCACGGTGGTTGAGGCTTATCGCACGCTGCCCAACAAAAACAAGGAGGTGCTGGTGCGGATTGCCTATAATGGCGAGATGGCCAAGGCTGCTGCCAAAAAGGCCATCAGGGACAACCTTGGCAAGGAGGCTGAAAACCTGCATGGCAAGCTGGACAAGCTGTTGGGACAGTAGTGTGGGGACTGTATTGTTGATGTAATTTCTTACAGAGCTATGAAAATAAAGATTTTGTCAATTATACTGTCGGTCATCATCGGGTGCTCGGCAGCCGTGGCTCAGAATGCGGCCATACTCAATAGTTTGAAGCAGAAGTATTCGCTTACCCGTTATCGCACCGAATGTGGCGGTTGGTATCTGCTGGGTTATTCTGACAGAGGAGTAAACTACTATGGTTTTGCCGACAAAGAAGGCAATGTTATTGCCACGAATGCTGTGAAATACAAGGTTTACAAGGGGTTCATAGAGCTTCAGATATTCGATGAAATGAAGAAAGAAGCACATGACCAGTGGATCTTGGACAAGAAGCAATACGATAGGGATTACCAAAACTATCTGCGCGAAGAACAACGATATGAGAATGAAGTGTCAGCGTACAACGAAAAGGTGAAGGCTGCCAAGAAAGAGGCCGTTAACCAGTGGAATGCTGCACGTCAGGTTGCATACAATAATGCTGTGGCAAAATATAAGGCCGATCAGCAGAAGAACAATAACAACCAAAAAAGTTCTGGCTGGGCCGGTGTTATATCAGCTGCCTTATCAGGAATAGGAGAAGCGGCCACGGGTAAGGCTGCTGCAGACCGGGTTGCTTATCAGCCGATTGAAGACAGGATTCTTGGAGAGCGTGGCCTTACCGTGGCTCCGTCCAAAGCTTATAACCCCGAACCGGAGCTACCTAAAGAACCTTCTGACGGTTATGAGTGGAAAACGTTCCCCTTGGTGCAACCCTGTCCATATACCTCCATTGACTATTCTGAAATACTCGACAACGAAGGCGTAACTATCGTTCAGAAAGGCAATGCCTATGGACTTGCAGACGCTTCGCTCAAGGAGGTGTTGCCTTGTGTGTATAGTGCAATCAAACGGGTAGGCAAGAACTACCGCATCGAGAATCAAGGAAAAATTGGATTGACGAACGATGCTGGAAAGGTGATTATTCCCTGTCAGTTTGAAAGCATGGAGGAGAAGTATGGCTATCTCCTATGCAAGAAAGACAAGCAATGGGGTGTATATACCACCGATTTTGAAGAGTTGTATCCTTGCCAATACAGTAACGTGCGTTTTGAGAAGGCTGGCGGCAGACTGATATTGTATGCACAGAACAAAAGTCTCTGGGGGGCTTTCAATTTCGATACCGGACAGCAGTTATTGCCTTTCAGCTATGGTAAGATTGAATTGGTCCCCTTCGGCAATAATAATTGCTTCAGGGTGTCACGTGAAAACAATATCGGCCTTTACACTTCAGAAGGTGTTTTGTTGATGCCTTGCGAGTACACTTCAATACAAAAAGGTTCTGAAGGAGGCAGCGATTGTATTGTCGCTGCAAAAGATGGAAAGGCAGGCCTGTTCGACATGGATGGTATCGCCATTATTCCGGCCGGTAAATACGAATCATTCAAGAGCATAGAAGGCTTGGGCTTTGAAGTTACCTTGAACCAAAAGAAAGGTTATTGTGACAAGGCTGGAAACGAGATTCTGCCCCCTATATATACTTCGTTTGAGTTTGACAGTAATCTGAAGGCATTCCTTTGCCGAATAGACAAAAAGTGTGGCGTTGTGGATTTGAATGGAAAGGAACTGTTTCCCTTTGTTGAGGGATGGACCATCTCTTCAGGTGTTTGCCACGCAAAGACGGGTACGTATCATTACTTGCGGACCAAAAATGATTCTTACCTTCAATCCGCCATCAGCTATGACGGCAAGGTGATAGCCTCGGGTGCCAAGAAGTACACTAAACTTGACAAAATGGTTGCCGGATATCTGAAGAAAAATCCCTCTGATGCTGCGTATGAGGAAGCCAGTCGCACCTTGGAAGCAGCATTCAACAATTCTACGAACAAAACCAAGATGACTTTGGGCCATCGTGCCACATTCAGCTTCTTTGCACAAAATTACGTGGAAAGAGTGGTAAATGACTGGCAGAAAAAAGGTGAATTCGAGAAGTTGGCAGATTGGAAAAAGAGAGTCAATGAGGAGACAAGGCAGCAAAAGGTGTTCCAGCTGACCAAGGAAGCACAAGAGCAATTTGTTGCCTCACGCGAGAAGAACCTTCCTGAGGACAATCTGAGCATTGTCGGTCCTTACGACCCTGACAACGAAACGTATACCATCAAGTCGAATTATTCCCATAAGGTTTTGACAGTGCATGTGGCTGTTCAGGATGCAGAGGAATTTAAGACTTCGTTCAGCAATGTGAAACGCAAGGCGAAATTCGCAGTGGAGAACAATTATCTCGGTTTGTCGGAATATGTATTTACTATGCCCAATGGTAATACTTATAGATACCGTAACGATGAGGCATTGAGCTATGCCGTAGCCAAGGTTGACTATAATTTTGACAACATTGATCTGGATAAGGGTGGCAAGCAGGGCTTTTCCACTTCAGCCTTTACACTTGGAACGTCTGACGTCGATGTGAAGATACCTGTGACGGATATCAAGCAGGAAAAGACATTCGCTGTCATCATTGCCAATGAAAAATATGACAATGAAAAGAATGTTGATTTCGCTTATAATGACGGCATCATCTTCAAGGAATACTGTGTCAAGACACTGGGTATACCGGCGATCAACGTGCATTTCGTTCCTAATGCAGGATTGAACCAGATGAGGCAGCAAATCAACTGGATTAAAAAGACTGCCGAGGATTTTAACGGAGAAGCGCAGTTCATCGTTTATTATGCTGGACATGGCGTGCCGGATGATGCAACCAAGGATGCTTACCTGTTGCCTACGGACGGCGACGGTACCGACTTGGATGGCGCATATAAATTATCGAAATTGTATGATGTGCTCGGAAATATCCCCGCCAAAAATGTACTTCTTCTGATGGATGCTTGCTTTAGCGGTTCGCAGCGCAATGGCGAGGTGATGGCCGATGCACGTGGCGTGGCTATCAAACCACAAATCGAAGCACCGAAAGGGAATATGGTGGTGTTCAGTGCAACAACCGATAAGGAAACGGCCTATTCGTATAAAGAGAAAGTGCATGGTTTGTTTACATATTACTTGTTGAAGAAGCTTCAGACTACTAACGGGGCATTGGACTTGGGAGCCTTGTGTGATTATGTAAAGAAAGAAGTTTCTCAGCGTTCTATAGTTGTAAACAGCAAACCCCAACATCCGACCGTCGCACCCTCTACTAATATGGTTAACTTATGGCGTTCCATTCAAATTAAAAACTAATATCTAAAATCAGATATTATGAAAAATGGAGCAATGACAACTGGGTACTTCTCTATCATGGAAAATATCTGACACGTGATGATCAGGCTGACCCTGATGAGCCCACCTGGTGCTTCCAATAATTCCTGCATTCAGGTAACTGATTGTGCAGAATAATTTTAAGGTGCCCTTATCTTCTGCTTGGATTTACATCATGGCTTTTTCAATTATGAAATAATCCTTCTATAATTCCATCTGAAGATAAGGACACTTTTTTATGCAGATAAAGAAATAACCCTTATTTATCTTCTATGTGTAAGAGAATTTTATTATCGGTGCTCATCGCCTCGTCTGCCTTTTTTCCAGCTTTTCCCCAGACCGATGCCAGGGAAAGTTATGAGAAATTCAGACAGCAGGTGTTAGGCCAATACGACGACTTCAGGAACGAAGCCAATAGAAGGTATGCCGACTTCCTGCGTCAGGCATGGGAGGCATATCAGCAGGAACCGGCCATACCGAAACCTAAGGATGAAAAGCAGCCGCCGGTGGTCATGCCTGACAAGGACAGAGACAAACCGGTGGAGGATAAACCGGTGACAATTGAGGAGGTGGTTTCTCCTCCCGAACCGCAGCCGCAACCGCAGCCTATAGCACCCGTAAGAGAACAACCGAATGTGGAGGAACGGACTGTGGCTTTCTCCTACTGCCATACGGAGTGTAAGGTCCGGTTTCCCGCCAAGTGTACGCTCTCCTTGGCCAAGTGCGACAAGCATGCGCTGGCAGATGCGTGGGGAAAATTATCCGCAACCGACTACGACAATACAATCAAGGACTGCTTAGAACTCCGTGAACGCTACCGGCTTTGTGACTGGGCTTATCTGCAACTACTCCATTTGATGGCTGAAACTTGCCTGGGCAAGACAAACGAGGCGACACTCCTGACGGCTTTCATCTTCTCCCAATCGGGTTATGACATGAAACTTGGGCTCGCGGGTGGAAACGTGTGCTTGCTCTTTGCCAGCAGGCATATGATTTATGACATGGGTTATTTTACGGTAAACGGGAAACAATATTATCCGTTAGAGCCTTCGAAGGGGGGAATGTTGATCTGCGACGCTGTGTTTCCCGAAGGCAAACCATTGGATTTGACCATTACGCGCACAATGTCCTTGTCTTTCGATGCCACTACGCCGAGGATCATCAAGTCGAAGCGGTTTCCCGAGGTGAATGCGTCTGTCAGCACGAACCGGAACCTGATGAACTTTTATAACTCTTTCCCCTCTTCGATGACAGACAATGACTTTATGACCCGTTGGGCCATCTATGCCAATTCGCCCATGGACGAGGAGACAAAAAAACAGCTCTATGGTTGCATTGCTCCTTCTGTGGCCGGGCTCAGTGCAAAGGAGGCAACGGAGCGCTTGCTGAACTTCGTGCAGACGGGCTTTGAATATGAATATGACGACAAGGTCTGGGGGCAAGACAGGGCTTTCTTTGCTGAAGAGACTTTGTTCTATCCTTATTGTGACTGTGAGGACCGTTCCATCCTCTTTTCCCGTTTGGTCAGGGATTTGTTGGGATTAAAGGTGGTGCTGGTTTATTATCCCGGCCATTTAGCTACAGCTGTGAAGTTTGAGGAAAATGTGGCGGGTGATTATATGGTCATTGGCAATGACAGGTTTACGGTTTGTGACCCTACCTACATTGGTGCGCCCGTTGGAAGAACCATGCCTGGAATGGATAACCAAACAGCCAGGGTAATTATGCTACATTAGTTGGTTCGTGGCAGACGTGAGCATGGTGGCAAATTTACAGCGGAATGACAGAGATGATCATTCCGCTTTCTTCAATTGTTTCCTCTTCGTTCTTGAAAATAATCGTTTTTATAGAAAGCGTATTTGAAAACCCCTAAGTCTTTAGCTTAGGGGATGAAAAATACGGGGTAGCGCAGCTACCCTTG